>ERZ795050.390-NODE-390-length-69771-cov-8.429399_pt1 | contig 69771 bp, 58 predicted proteins | sample MGYA00375134_ERZ795050 | MGnify/ENA primary metagenome ERZ795050 (study PRJEB30179, sample SAMN05720221) | activated sludge metagenome | isolation source: Anaerobic digester | place: Japan | collected 2015-05-26 ... | reverse complement strand
CCACAGAGCCGCGCGCCGCCGCCCAACTGCGCATAATTCGCAACTGCGCATAAGCCCGAATTTCGATGGTGCCTCGGTACCACACGCTGTGGAGGTTCAGGAGGTGGTAGCGAGTCTGGTCGTAGTGGATGGGATGGGTGTTGCGGTAGCCGTACCAGAGGCGGTTGAGCTGGTCCCGGTCCTTCGGCTTCTGGCGCTCGAGGCTGCGGATGAACTCCTCGCGCATCGGCTTGCAGTACTGCTGGAGCCGGGTCCCCCTGAGGCCCAGGGCACGGATGATCAACTCCTCCTGCTTGTAGACAATCTTGGCCAGTCGGACCAACGCGTCCGGGTAGAAGGGCGCGGCATCGATGTGGATGTGGATGCCACAGTTGCCGTCCACCCGCGCGCCGGCGAGGTCGCGGACCGCCCGCACGACCTGCTGGAGTTCGGGGATATCCTGGTAGGTGAGCACGGGGCTGACAACCTCGGCGCGGAGATGGCCCGGCACCGAGGTCAGCGAGCTGTCGGCCACGACCTTCCAGACGCGGCCGCGGGAGTCGGTGACCTCCCAGGGGTCGTAGCTGGAGGGGTAGCCGGTGTGGCGGACGGCACCGCCAACAACGGTGCGGATCGCCTCGGCGACGGCCTGACGGGTCCGCCGGATGGTCTCGATCTCGATCCCGAACTCCAGCTCTCGCAGGTCCATCGCTCGCTCCTCAGGGGTCGAGGCCCAGGTCTTGGGAGGCCCACTCCGCGCCGCAGTCGAGGCAGCGGCGGTGGGCGTGGTAGCCGGCGTCGAACGGCAGAGGCGGCTGCCGCAACGCGGCGCCCTCGCACCTGGGCTGGGCCGTGCATCCCACGTCGCGGTCGCACAGCCACATCTCGATCCGCTTGCCGCCGCACTTCGGGCACGTGGCGATCATTTCGGGTCTCCTGTTTCTGCCCCGCGTCGGAGGGCCTGAGCCAGGAAGAAGCCGCTCATCTTGTAGCCGCACCGCCGGGCCTCGGCCTCGATCAGCCGGCGCACAGCCTGACTCTTCGTGGCGAGGTAGATCTCCGTCAGCCGTTCCCAGGACAGGCGCTGGATGCGGGGCTTCAGTTCTCGGGCGGTCAGGGGTCTGCGTCGCTTGCTCGCCATCTTTAACTCCTGTGCTGGCAACCACTTGCACCGACACCATATAGGCATAGTGTTCCACATCAGTCAACTGGAACCTTCGGCGGAAGTGCATATTCTGCAAGGATTTACGGCTGCGTAAGTCTCAACGGGGCCGCAAGATGGGGCGGGGGCGGGTCGGGGCGGGGAGATTCTGGCGGGGGCCGGCGGCGGGTGGGAGTGTGCGGCGGGCGCGACGGTGCGCGCGCGGCGGCACGGGCGCGGCGGGAACGGCCCAGCAGGGCGTGCGTTCAGCGGCCACCGGGCTTGACGTGGGACAGTGGCGGGGTGTGCTGACGGCCGTGTGGGCCACGGCAACAGCGGCGACAGCTCCTCCGCCTGCTGCTGTTACGTCCCTCTGACCCCGCGCCCCGGCGACGGCGATCCTGTGCCCGTGCCAGCCCACGGCGTGCGCCAGGATCAGCACACGCCGTGGGCATGGACGAGCGCAACCGATGTCAGGCAGGCGGCGGCCAGAGCGGCAGGGCTTTCTTCCTGCGCTGCCGCCAGGCGGAGCGGGGGGCGCGCTCGACGCTCACTTGGCGCGACGCCGCCTGGCCCACGGCCGCTCCAGCACGGGGAGTATCTCCCTGGTTCCGCAGGGCACGATGTCGAGTTCATCCTCCGACCACCAGGCGAAGGGCTCCTGGCGGCTCACGGCACCCGTGTTCAGGCTGTCCACCAGGCGCGTCACCTCGAGGTTGTCGGCCGAGGCCCCGTAGCCGCGGAAGAACACCCTGCCGCAGTGCTTCACGTGGGTGAAGCCCCAGGCCGCGCCGTCGCCCCGGTCCGTGGGGCCGATCACCGCGAGGTTGAACTTCAGGCTCTTGCGCAGCAGCGGCATCTCGTGCTTCTCCAGGGGCAGACGCGCCACGTTGCAGGCCCCCACGAATTCCAGGACGGGCCGAACCTGCGGCCACTCGTCCCGGTCCAGCGAGATGACCTGCCGGGCGAACCGGCTCAGGAGCGCCGTCATGATGCCCTCGCGCGTGCCGATCTCGACGACCGTGTCGAGCCGGAGCGCCCAGAGCTTCTCCATCTGCCGCAGAAGGGCCTGCTGCCCGCCGGCGATGCCAAGCGACGACGCGACCACCTCCTCCCCGATTTCGGGGACCAGGCAGTTGACGAAGCCGTCCAGGATGCGTTGCACGATCTCGTACATGGGTGCAGTCCTTTCTCACCAGAAGATGGGGTCGGTCCACACGGGAACGACGTTCGGCACGATCACCTCGAAGTCGTCGCAGCGCTCCCGCTCGCGGGCGAGCATGGCGCAGCGCACGGCGTCCACGATGTGGTCGTTGCCCTTCGAGTAGACGACGTTGTTGTTGCTGGCGAACGTGTAGCTGTGGGTCGAGAACTGGTCGGCGATCTCCCGGTCGCCCTCGGGCAGGAACAGTTCGCGGCGCTGGAAGGCGCGGTTGATCAGGCTGGTCATGTGCTCCTTCGTGCGCTTCTTGAGCAGGCGCCCGTCCTTCTCGGCGACCGTGACCATGCCGCCGAAGTCGTAGCCGTGGAGCTTCGACCCGAGGCCGAGGGAGCGGAACTTGTCGAGGGTGGTCAGCTCCTGCACGACCGCGAGGCCGTTGCCCCCATTGTCCACGCCGATGCCCATGGGGCAGTAGTAGCGCTCCAGGATGCCGACCGCCACGGCGATGTGGGGATAGGCCACGTGCTCCATGTGGACCCGGAGGACGAGCCGGGCCGGCCGCTTCTCCTCCCCCGGGGTCTCGCGCAGGACGACGAGTTCCGTGGGATCGTTCGTGTAGCCCAGGTCGCCGCCGACCCAGAAGGTGCCGTCCTGGGGCGCGAGGTTGAGGAGCATCTCGAGGCGGTCGAAGGCCTCCTCCTCCGTCTCGCAGGCCGTGAGGGTCTCGCCCAGGACGTGGATGCAGCGGTACTCGGGGATGTCGACGCGGCACAGCTCGAGGAGTTCGGCGTTGAAGGCCCCGTGGGTCGGCTTGCCGTGCTCGCCGGCCACCTCGTGCTGCCAGCCGTCGCTCCCCTTCCCGCCGTAGAACGCGGCGAGGTCCGCCTCGCGCTGGGCGCTCCAGGAGGGGTTGAGCCAGCTCGGCCAGCGGAAGACGCGCCAGTCGCGTGCCTCGGTGAGGTGGTGGTACGTCGTGCCGCGGAGGCCGTTGGGCGTCGAGTAGACGCGGAACACTCCGGCCGCCTTCAGGCACTGGCGGAGCGCGTGCCACGCCTTCTCCGGCAGCCACGCCCCCTCGTCCACCCAGATGCGGTTGACGTGGAGGGACCGGAACGCCTCGCCGTCGGGGCCCGCCGGCCGGAAGTAGAGCACGGAGCCGTTGGTGAACTCGAGGCGGAAGTACGGGTCGCGGGTCGGCTTCTGCCGGCCCTGGGCGTTCGGGGCCACGCTGGCCGCGAGCTGCTCGTTGGCCGCGAGCTGGAACTCGATCTCCTCGATGATCGTGTCGAGGTGGCCCTGCTGGGGCGCGGCGATGAGGCCCAAGCCGCCCTGCGTGGTGAAGGCGAAGTGGAGCACGTCGGTCGTCAACGCGATGGTCTTCCCGCAGTCGCGGCCGTCCAGGTGGACGATCTGGGGGTCCGGCGCCCGGAGGTCCTCGACCTGGTGGGGCCAGTAGCTCCGAGGCGAGCCGTCGCGGTTCCGCAGGTAGAGTTCGCCCCAGGTCACGGGGTCGGCGAGGCGGGCGGCCACGACGCCCTCGTCGTCGGCCAGGGCCCCCCGCGCCCGCACGACCCCGCCGCGGCGTGCCGCCGCGCTCCGTGCCGCGCGCGAGTGCGGGTCGTGCCAGAAGCAGTAGTCGGACCCGGACCGGGCGTCGGCACGGCAGGGGCTGCCGCGGTCCGTGGTGCCTTTACACAGCTTGCGTGCCATGGCTGGCCTCCTTCTCCTGTTCCTCCGGCGCCGGGACGGGCTCGGCCTCCGACTTCTCCGTGCCCGTCTTGGCCGTACCCCCCTTCTCCGCCTCCCTGAGCTTCCCGACGACTGCCGCGGCCCACTCCGCCGGGGTCGTGCCCAGGGGGACGCCGCCCCGCTCGCGGGTGCCCTTCGTGGCCTTGAGGTCCCGCAGGCAGTTGCGCACGATCCGCGCCTGGGCCGCGGCCGCCGCCTCCTTCTCCGCCTTCTGGGCGCGCACGTACTGGAGGAACGCCATCGCGGCCATCTGCGCGGCCACCTCGTCGGACGAGGCGTTCAGCTCGAAGTCCTCGCGCAGCCGCTCGAGGAAGGCGTCGTGGATGCGGCGCTCCTCGCCGTTGAGGACCCGCGCGGCGTAGGCGCCGTGGACGAGGCGGTTGAGGTTGCCCTTCGGCGCGCCGCCACCCGCGCCGTGGTAGCGGCAGACGCTGGAGCCGGCCACGGCCGGCTGGCGGCAGCGCTTGCCGGTGTGTTTGCTCGTCGCCGTGCAACGTTGGACGTCCTCACTCATCGTGCGACCTCCTTCGGCCGTTGGAATTCACCTCCCTCTACATGTTTGTCACGAAATCTGGCCGTTGATTGGCGCGGGAAGACAAAGTGCCACGCCAGATGCCACGCCGATGCCACGCCGCCGGAAGTCGCCACGCGGCGTGGCACACGTGCCCCCCGTGTGGCGGGCCGCGCTCGCGGGCCTGCCTGCCCGCTGCCGCGCGTCGCTTCGCGTCGTTGTGCATCGGCTCGTCTCCTGGCCGAGTGGCCCCACTTCCCGGTCAAGCCAAAAAGAAAGGTCCGCCTTCCTGCAGCCTCAGCGGCTCGGAAGCGGACCTTAAGTCGCCCCGTCGGGCGGTAAAGGCATCTCTGCCCTTTAGGACGGGCTGTCATCCACCCGCGGCCACGGGGTCGCGGAGGCTGAGAACCTTGACGACCTTTCCTCCATAGCGGAAGTCGTGCTCGGAAGGGTCAACAAGCCAGGGCCTGTGCTTGCTGCTGGCAGGCCGAAGCTCGATCTTGCCCCCCACTTTCCGAAGCCGCTTGACGGTGCACTCCTCATCGATCACGGCGACCCCGATCTCGCCGTCCTCGAACACGGGCTGCGGACGAACGACGACGTAGTCGCCGTCGTGGATGCCCGCATCCTCCATGCTGTCGCCTTGGACCTTCAGGCCGTAGATGCCCTCCCGTTCGGGGAGGAGGCTCTCGATGGACAGGTACCCCTCCAGGTTCTCGATGGCCGTGATGGGTGCGCCCGCCGCCACGCGGCCGACGATGGGCAAGCCCGTGACGGCGCGGAGCTCGGGGGACAGGCGAATCCCCCGCGCCGCATGCGCGTGCCGTTCGATGTACCCCTTCTTCTCCAGCGCCGTGAGGTGCCGGCGCACCCCGAACGACGAGGCGATCCAGAATCGCGTGCCGATCTCATCGAGGGTCGGTGGCCGCCCCTTCTCGGCGAGCTGGGCTCTGATGAACTCCAGAACCGCCGCTTGTCTCTCCGTCAGCCGCTCCATCCGTCGCTCCTCCCTCCCAAACACTATGATAGTGCAGTAATCCGCACCTGTCAAGCGCGATTTCGCATGCTCGGCCCCTGTGTGTCGTAAGCTCTGCACTACCCATAGGTTCGGATGCGAGAGGAACTGGCGCGGCGCCCCGAGGCGCCTCTCTCCGCCCTTGCATGCAGTTTGCGCGCTTCCCGCGCGTCAGCGACAAGGAAGGCCTCGTCGCTCGACGAGCTGGCCCCACGCGGCTCTCTGGTGCTCCCAGTCCGCCTGGGCAGCGACCGGCCTAAGGTCGTGTTCCGTGACGGGGTCGCGCCCCTTCTCCACGCGAGGCAGGAACAGAAGGGCCTCCTGGATGTCGGGGGCGAGGCAGAGGAGGTCCATGATCTGGCTCATTCGGGCACGGGTGACCTGGCCCAATCGGGCGAGGGCAGCGTAGTCGGGCGCCTCGCCCCGCCGGACCAGGCCGTCGAAGTGGATCGCGAGGGCAATGAGGCGCGCGACGCGCGGGACATTGCCCGGCTCGGGCGGCGGGACCTCATTCTCCTGCGCTTGATCGTCGGCGGGGGCCAACGACCATTCGAGGCGCTGCGGGAAGGGCATGGCATCCAGAGGGGGTGCGGTCTGGCTCATTGTTCTCCTCGCTCTTCACTTGGGAGGGGGTCGCTGCCGCCATCTCGCAGCACGGCGGCGAGCTGGCCTGACGGGCCATCGTAGTCGATCCGCTCGACGACGCTGGCAACTGCGCGCCGGCGCTCGGCCGGGGAGAGAGTCTCCCAGCCATCGCCGAAGGGCGCGAGGGCCTCGATGCGGCTTGCGCCTGGGGCGGCGAGCAGGCCTCGCAACTGCTCGGCTACTGACGCCTCGATCTTCTCGGCGGATACGGACTTCGTTGGGCAGGCGGCCCAGCCGCGCTTCTGGGCCGTCTGGCAGACGTAGTAGCGGTGCCGCCGCGTCCCGCGGGCCGCGACCGAGTGCGTCATGGCCTTCCCACAGGGCCGGCAGTGGAGCAGACCCTGGAGGAGTGGTGTCGGCCCGGGGCGCCTGTGGCGTGTGCCGTTCCGCCCGTTGCGGCGTAGCAGCTCCTGAGCCGTCCGCCAGGTGATCTCGTCCACAAGGGCCTCGTGCTCGCCGGGATGAAGGGAGCCGTTCGAGCGGACCTGGCCGATGTAGAGGGGGTTCGTCAGCAGCTTCTGCACGGTTGTCTTGGTGAACGGCCCGCCACCGTGTACCCTGCCCTCGCGGGTGGTGTATCGCTTGTTGCACCACCCCAGACGCTCCAGTTCCTGGACGACGGGAAGCAGCCCTCGGCGCTCGAGGTAGAGGGCGAAGATGGCCCTCACTCGTTCCGCTTCCTCCGTGTTCACGAGCAGCCGGCCGCCCTCGGGCGCTACGTCGTAGCCGAGGACCGGCACGCCGCCCGTCCACTTGCCCTTGCGGCGCGCGGCTGACATCTTGTCCCGCGTCCGCTCGGCGATGATCTCGCGCTCGAACTGGGCGAACGAGAGGAGGACGTTCAGCAGCAGCCGGCCCACCGACGTGGCGGTGTTGAACTGCTGGGTGACGGACACGAAGCTGACGCCGTGCGCGTCGAAGGTCCCCATCAGCCGCGCGAAGTCGAGGAGCGAACGGCTCAGGCGATCCACTTTGTACGTGACGACGCACTCGACGCGGCCCGCCTCGATGTCCGCCAGTAGCCTCTGGAGCGCCGGGCGGTCCACGTTCGCTCCCGTGTAGCCGCCGTCGTCGTAGCGGTCGGGCAGCAAGGTCCACCCTTCCGAGCGCTGGCTCGCGATGTACGCCTCCGCCGCCTCGCGTTGGGCGTCGAGCGAGTTGAAGTCCTGATCGAGGCCTTCGTCCGTGGACTTCCGCGTGTACACCGCGCAGCGGATCTCCTGTCGCTCGCGGCTCCCCTGTCCCGCTCCTGGTCTTCCGTTTGGCATGATTTTTGTTGCTCCTTCCTGTTCCTTGTGGGCGCTGGACTCAGGCCAGCTCGAAGAACCGGTATCCGTTCCACCGCGTGCCCGCGGCCTCGCAGGCGATGGTGCTCAGCGAGGCATAGCGGCGGCCCTGGTACTCGAAGCCGTCCTCGAGCACCCGCGCGGCGATGGTCATCCCTCGGAACTCGCGGACGAGCAGTTCGCCGACCGGCGGGAGCCGGGGATCGCGTCGGGGTCGTGACGCATCGGCGCGGTCGTGGGGTTGTGCGCCCCTCGCCTGCCGCCGGCGGCTCGGCCCCGGCGCCCGAACCCGCAGATCCGCCTCGTCGGCCAGCTCCTCGGCACGGCGCCGTGCCCGCTCCGACAGGCCGCCCATCGCCCGCGCCTGGAGCCGCCACGCGATCCGCTTCCGCAGGAACGCGGCGTTGCCCGAGCGCGAGCGCTCGCCGAACGCCTCCACGTACTTCGCCTTGAGCGCCGGCGTCCCCAGCGCCGCCAGGCCTTCAATCTCCTCTCGCAACGCAGCATCCATCGCAGCCTCCTTCTATTCAGCCCCGCCCGCCGCGGAGGGCCGCCTCTCTGGCGGCCCCGCCGCCACGGCGGCCGGCACATGAGGGCATCTGTCGCTCAGGTTATCAAGGCCAAGAACGAGTTCCCGAAGCCCGTTCCGCCGGCCGCCGAACTCGCCCCTCAGGCTTGCCATCACAGGGCATGGTCTGGTAACCCGCTCCCTATCCGGGATGGCACTGGGCGGTTGGTGTCCAGCCATCTCACAGCCTTTGATGCAGGAAAGGAGTGCTCCATGGGAGCGTCTGGTGCACCCATCGCCGGCATGGCCGGCGACGATGTGGAGGCCCGTGCCGCTGTGCTGATCGGCGAGTTCAGCCAGCACTTCAAGGAGTACGTCGCGCACGACCCCAGCGCGCGCAACCAATATGACAGGATCTTTCAGAGCTGGGCCATCCAGAAGATCGCGGGCCTCCAGTTGTGCGTCGAGCAACTCGGTCTATGGATCAATGCCCACGCACAGGGGCACGCGCAGCCCTGAGGGCCGGTTCGTCACCCCTTGACTGTGGTCGCGGCGCCGCGGCGACCAGTTGGCGCGCGGGCAGGTCCAGCTCAGTCGGAGCTTTGTGCAATGACCGAGGCAAGCGCCGCGGAGCGAGCGGGTCTTGCCCTGCAGATGGCGTGGTGGAAGTGGCCAAGGCGAACCCGTACGGTATCGACGGGGAATGCTTGGGCGATGGCCCCTTTGACCGCCAGCAGCCCCGCCTCGTTGACCACGTGTTCCACTTGAGCCCCTGTGAAGCCCGCTGTCCGAGCTGCGAGGGCGTCGGGGCGGACGTCCTCGGCCACCGGCATGCGGGCGAGGAGCTTGGCGAAGAGGGCCGCCCGGCCCTCGGCGTTCGGCGGGCCGAGGCAGACCTTGCGGTCAACGCGGCCGGGGCGGAGGATGGCGGGGTCAATGTCCTCGGGCCGGTTCGTGGTGCCGATGACGAGGACGCGGCCGCGGTCCTCGATGCCATCGAGGAGGACGAGGAGTTGGGAGACGAGTTCTCGCAGATGCCGGGCGTCCGCCGCGTCGCGGGCGCCGGCGATGGCGTCGAGTTCATCCATTAGGACGACCGATGGGGCCAAGCGGGCGGCGCGCTGGAACACGTCTCTCAGGCGCTGCTCCCCCTCGCCGGCCCATTTGCTCAGGACCTCAGGGCCGGAGATGACCTCGATGTGGGCGCCCGATTCCCCCGCCACGGCCCGTGCCAGCAGCGTCTTGCCATTGCCCGGTGGCCCCCAGAGGAGGATGCCTCGGCCGGGGCGGACGCCGACGCGCTGGAAGAGTTCCGGGTGCTTGAGAGGAAGCTCGGCGTAGGCGCGGACCGCTTCCACGGCGGCGTCCTGGCCGCACACGTCGGCGTACCGGGCCGCTGGGATGCTCCGATGCGGCCCAGGCACCAGCGCGGGCGAGAGATTCGCCCCCTGGCCGTTCTGGGCCGCTGCGTGGCCGGCTGTCGCCGGGCGCAAGAAGAGGGACCCTGCCTCGGGCTGGAGACTTACGTCGTAGGGCAGCCGGCGGGCGGCCTTGGGGAAGACCCAGGCCGGCTTCCTGGTATCAATGGCGTAGCCCAAGGTCCACTGCGCCGGGTCGGCGGCGGGGTCGAGGGCCTCGGGCAGGTCGCGGATGCGCTGCACCGTGTGCTCGCGGTCGAAGAAGGGGCAGATGGCGAGCGACTCGTTGAGCCGCGTATCGAGCTGGGCGAGGAGGGCCGGCTTGTCCAAGGTCACCACCTTCGCATCGAAGCTGCCCACGGCGTACCAGGCGGGATGGTCCCGCGGGATGCCGGGGAAGCCTTGAGACGCCGTGAACCGAAGCTGCTGGCAGCCGAGGGCGAAGCAGGCTCGGCAAGGGTTCGCCCCCTCTGTCGCCTGCTTCCTCTGCTGGCGCCAGCACGAGGCGATGTCGGCGATGGCGTTGAGGACGCCTTGCACGTCGTGGAAGGCCAGCGGCTCGCCGTTGACGCTGATCTCGGCGCTGCTCCAGCGCGAGATGACGCGGTAAAGGCTCTCGAGGCGGCGGACGTTCTCGACGAGCGCCTCCTGCCGAACGGACAAGCTGTAATGCCTCGGCCGGCCCTTCTCGTCGCTCTCGACGGTGAGGCTGCCCGCGTCGGCCAGAGCCTTCATCCGCCGCACGGCGACATGGAAGTTCACCGACGAGGTCCGGGCGAAGGAGACCGTCAGACCCAGACGGAAGCCGTCGCTCCCGTGGCACGAGGCGGGCAGGGGAGAGGAGTCCATTGTGGCCGTGCGGCAGACCCATCCCTGGGTGACGTGCTCCTTGAGCCAAACATCAGCAAGGGCGTGGATGCGCTCGACGGTGGAAGCGACGCGGAGGTCCGTGCGAAGCGGCTGCTGCCGGCCCGGGGCGAAGTCGGTGAAGAAGGCCACAAAGGGCGGGTACAGGGGATCGACCGTGTCCTTGTTCGTCTTCCAGAGGACAGCCTTGCGGACAGAGAGGGCGCCGCGCTCGCGCTTGGTGAACACCTCGCGACGGAGAAGCTGAGAGCGGGGAAGCTCGACGGCCTGCGCGCCGCCGATGTCCTCGACCGCCACGAGGTCCGTCACCTGGCTCCAGCGGACGCCGTCGGTGTCCACGGCCTTGTCGTCGCGGAGCCGGCGGAAGACGGCATGCATCATGCTCGCCGCCGGCAGAGGTCGGAGCGCTTCCCAGGGCGGGGCGCTACCGGGCGTGTGCCGCATTGCCATCCGCCGCACGTGTTCGCCGCTCGCCCTCAAGGTCAGGAGGTCATTGCACTTGGCCTCGACGACCACCTCGGGCCGCACGAAGCGGAAGAGCGCGCCGGCACGCGACGCGGCGAGGTGGGACGATTCGACGATGAGAGGTCGAAGCCGCTCGGCCAATTCCAGTCGGTCGGCCTCAGCGAACCCCGTGTCCACCCGGCCGAGAAGCTGGAACACTCCGTCAGGCCGCAGCAGTGCGAGCAACAGTTCCGCCACGCCGCCCCTGGCGCGTTCCGTGAAGCCCACAACCGCCGCGTCGATGGTGATCTCCGGCTTGACCTTGATGATCTGCCCATCGGCGCAGCGGATGACTAGGCCCTCGTGGCCCTCGCAAGTGACCAAGCGGTCGTAGGTCTCAAGCAGCTCGCGTGAGTCGGTGACCTGTCCAAAGGGCACGCAACGGCAGAGCTGTCCGCCATCAAGCAGAGAGGCGAGCCGCTCCGCTCGTCCGACGAATGGTATGCGTTGTGCGTCCTCGCCGCCATCATCGAGCAGGTCGAAGGCCCCGAAGCCGAGGTGATCGACGGGGGCGCTGGGGCCACCGCCCAAGGCCGCGGCGAGGTCGTGGACGCGCGGCCGGCGGGCTGAGCCATTGGCGTAGAGTTCGCCGGCCAGGAGCAGGTCGCGTCCCGCCAGGAGGCGACTAGCCTCTGCCGTGGCCGGCACGTCGCCGATGACCCTCCCACTGGGCGACAGCAACCACGCCTCGCCGCCGGCGACGCGCAGGAACCACGTCTCGCCATCCAGCTTTGGGGAGACGAGGTAGGGACCCGGCGGGAGCGCCGTGGCGAGATCGGCGGGCGAGATGCTGCGGTAGCGGCCGGCGACCTGTCTCTTGTAGGCGGCGAGGCGCTGTGCCAGCGCCCGGTCGGCGATGCTGCCCTGGGGCGCGATCCGCCCCGCCGTCCCAAGCGGCTGCCAGCGGGCCTGCTCCTGGGCGATCATGGGGTCACCTCCTCAGGCATCGTCAGTTCGAGGTTCGTCAGGTGAAGGACGAGCAGGTAGCAGTCCCCGTCCACCCGGCCCTCCAGGAACCCGCGATGGGGAACGCCGTTCCGTTCGAGGAGGATCGGGTCCCGTCCGCCCGGCCCCGCTCCAATCAGGGCCAGGGCATCCGCCTGGTCAAGCTCCCGCGCCATCCCGAACAGGAAGTCGTACGTCAGACCGTCCACGTGACGAAGCTGAAGGGCGCGGGTGTAGGCGAAGCGCCGCGCCGCCTGCGAGCGGGGGAGCATCCTGCCCGTCCAGACCAGACCCGCGTCACCATCCACATTGGCCGGCGTGTCCGCCGGCAGGCGGCGTTCCAACTCGATGCCATCGCGGTTGTACACAATCTCGATCTCCGCCGCCGCATAGAGGACGTTGCCATCGGGATCGAGGAGCACGTGGTCGGTCGGGCCTGTCCGTCGGCCCGTCGCCTCGATGTCGATCTCGGGGTCCTCCTCGATCAGCAACTCGGCAAGCTCCACATCGTCGGGGCAGCGGTGACGGAGCACCCCGTAGCTCCTCGACATCGGCGCCTTAATGAACCGGGCTGCCTCGACGGCTCGCCCGTCGAGCGCCTGGAGCGTCGGCCGGCCGCGGCGATGGGCAGGCTCCATCCGCACCCGCGCATCGCGGCCGCGGCTGTCACGAATCCGAATCCAACGCGACATCATCTGTCTCCTGCATCAGAGCCTGGCGAAGTCGAGGCCGTCCCAGGCCCCATCGCTCTCGGGGATCGACAGGTCCGCCTGGTCGGGACCCACGAAGCGGAAGCCGCTCGGCTCCCCTATCATGAGGAAGTAGCCGGCGGCGTTCTTCACGAGGAAGCGTACCTCGCCGCCATCGTCCCCGCCCTCCAGGCGGCAGATGCCCGTGGCGGCGAGACGCCTATCAAGCTGCGCCGACACCGCGACGGGCACCAGGCCATAGACCCGGCGAACGACACAATCGAGAAGGTCAGCTGCCTTTGCGACCTGCGGCTCGGGAGCCGATGCCGCGCCCTGGCCTCGCTGCGCCGCGCGCAACTCGCCGCGCTCGACGGCGTCCCCGCGATCATCCAGGTATAGCGTGGCTGTCGTGCCTGGCGGCAACAGGAATCGGCCGTCGCGGGTCAGGGCGGCAGCCTTGCACTCTCGGCCCTCGCAATCCACCGGCACCCGCCGCCTCGTGCCGTACAGGGTCGCCCGGCTCAGCTTGCGGACGGCGAAGCTGCTGGTCGTCCCCTCGCAGGCTACCTCAAGCGTTCGTTCCATGGTCAATCCTCCATCGGCGGGCGGCCCAAGTGCCGCCGCAGCCTTGTCTCACATACATCCTCGTTCGCGGGGGAATATCAAGGCGCAAGTGAGGAATTCAGCGGGAATTCTGTGCCGACAGATGGGGGCGTCACCTGGGACGCCGGCGGGGCTTCTTCTCCGCCCGGTCGTAGCCGCGCAAAAGGATGATGGCCAGCTCGGAGCACTCCTTCAGGAGGGTCCGGAGGCGGCGGGCCTCCGTCACCCACCCTCTGACCTCCTCCACCCGGCCCGCCGGCACGTAGACCGATTGCGTCCGCCCGCCCTCCTTGAATGTCAGGCGGTGGCTGATGTGCTTCTCGCCCCGATAGCAGCGGCAGCCGTACCGCCCACAGGTGCGGCGGCTCTCTGTCAGGCTTGCGGCCATGACCGGGCCGCGGGCCCGGAGTTCTCGCAGCCGAGTGTCGAGCAGGCGGCGAATCCGGATGGGATCCTCGGCAGTGGCCATGAGGCACCTCGCGGCGGGGGTGTGAGGAACTGCGCCATGCGATCCGAGGCGCCATCTTACGCCCTGGATCGCGCGCGGTCAAGACGGCGCGTTCGCGATCTGAGGACACCGAGGCGCCTCAGATCGCGCAAGGCGGGCTCTGCGATCTGAGGAAACCTCTGCGCATCAGATCGCGGCCGCGAGCGGCCCTCCGAATATCCTCCGGGGCCTCTCGGCCCCCTTACCTGGATTGGCGGGCCCCCTTACCTGGGGGCCTCCGGGGACCTTACCACCCCCCCTTTTTTCGACCTTAGCTGAAAACCGTCTCCCGGCCGCGCCGGAGAGGCGTTTTCCGTTTCCGCGCCGCGCACGCGAGCAGCGGCCGGCGAAGGCGCGAAGGAAGGCGACCTGAAGCATAGTTAACCTTCCTTCCGCAGCCGGCGACGGCTACGGAACATCTGCCACGCCAATGACGTACGCCGCTGACCAGAGGATGGTCTCAAGCCCGAACCCAGGCCCGGAACGCGGACCCCGCGGCGGGAGGAAGGCTGGTTCAACCAGGCTTCCGATGCGTCTCCAGACGCCAGTCTCGGAGACTGTTGACAGCCGGAGAATCGGGAGGGGGCCCGAGGCCCCCATGGGGTTGAACCATGGATTTTGTTTTGGGGCTCTTGGTAGGTCAGGAGAATGCCGGGCGATGAGGCGCGCGGCGTAAGTGGCGAGCCGGGGCGGACATGGAAGGAGCCGCTGCCGACGATGCTCAGCAACGGCTCCAGTCAACCAATGCGGAGAAACCCGCAGACCGAAAAATCGTGGCTCCCCGACGAGGACTCGAACCTCGAACCTAGTGGTTAACAGCCACCCGCTCTACCGATTGAGCTATCGGGGAACGTGGAATCCGTGACTCCTCATGCTTATACCAGGACGGGGCGCGATTGTCAAGCTTGACTGCTCTCCTTCGGCAGGATAGGATGCCCTGCGCCCCAGAGAGGACTCCGCGGGCGCCAGTGAGAAGTTCAGTCACGGTAGGACGCCGTGCAACGAAGGATACGATGACGTGGGTCCATCACGGCAGGAGAAACCCGAGTCAGGCTCGAAGCCTGAACTACCCGATGAGACCCTGGCACGCAGGTGTCTCGATGGCGATGGGGCGGCTTTCGAGACGCTCGCTCGGCGCTTTCAGAACAGGTTGTTCACCTTCGCACTCCGAATGACAGGGGACGTCCAGGAGGCGGAGGATCTGACGCAGGAGACGCTGTTCAGGGTGTTCGAGTCCTTGGGCCGATTCGACCCGGGGCTGTCGTTCGCACCATGGGTCTTCGGTATCGCGGCGCACGTGTGCCGGGACTGGCTGCGGCGGCAGGGACGTCGGTGTGAGTCGCCATCGGAGGCTGTGGAGCAGGCCCACACGACGGCGACGCCCCGCGATGAGGCGGGGGCGAACGAGGAGCGTGAGCGGGTGCTGCGCGCTGTGAGACGTCTGCCACGCAAGTATCGAGAGGTGATTGTGTTGCACTACCTCGAGGAGATGGGGTACGATGAGGTGGCCGCGAGCCTGGGTATTCGGCCGGAGGCGGCGCGCCGACGCGCGCTGCGTGCCCGCGAGATGCTGCGAGACTATCTGGGCGGGGGGGAATCGGCATGAACCGTGAGTGCCGCAGAATCCGGGTGAGCTTTCTGGCGCTGGAGGAGGGGACTCTGTGGTCGGATGAGGTGGAGGAGGTCCAGACGCATCTGGGCGGCTGTGAGGGGTGTCGGCGGGCGTGGGAAGCTTGGCGGGGGGATGATCGCGCGTTGCGTTCGGCTCTCGCTTTGGTGGAGGCGCCGCGTGATCTGTCGTGCGCGGTGGTTGCGCGGTTGCGAGGCGCCCGGAGGCCCCAACGTTCGATGGGGCGGCCCAGTGTGTTGCTGCGCTGGGGGCTGGCGGCGGCGGCTGCGGTGCTGCTCGTGGCGGGTGCGTTCGCGCTGTTGAGCAAGCGCTATGTGCAGGTGGGCCGCGTGGCGGCCCTGGAAGGGCAACCGATGGCCCGCCAGAGGGGGGCGCGGCGCGCGTCGCTGGTTCAGATTGGCTCGCCGGTCTATGACGGCGATGTGTTGATCGCGGGCAAGGGCAGTCGGTTGACGCTGGAGGTGGACGATGGTTCGTTGCTTGACGTCCATCCCCAGACCGAGGCTCAACTGCACGGGGGCGCGTCGGGGGCGGCCTGCGCGCGGCACTTCCGCCATGTGTGCCTGCATGAGGGCGAGGTGGAGTTCGATGTGCGGAGCACCAATCGGTTCCAGGGGGTGGGGACGCCGTTTGGGTCGGTCTATGTTCGTGGCACCAAGTTCAAAGTGACCTATGAATCGGGCGTTCGCACGACGCTGGAGGTGACGGAGGGGGAGGTGACGTTCAGTTCGGAGCGTGGCGAGGTGACCGCAGGCCCCGGCTCTGTGTGGGCGATTGACGGCCCTCTGAGCCTGCCCAGGCTGGTGCGGCCGGGGCCGTAGCTCGGGGCGACATGGCGGTGGGCAGGGGTTCGGCCCCAAGGACGTGGTGGGCCGGCCCCTGACAGGGCCTCATCGGGAGGAATGAGGGCGCAGGCAAGGCGTCGCACGGCCGAACCGGCGGCCAGGGCCGGCTACTTCTCAGGCACAGTGATGTCGGCGAGGAACTCAGGCGTTCTGCACCACCTGGGCACGCGGGCGGGCCGGAGGGGGTTGAAGCCGGAACGCTGGAGAAGCTCCTGGCCGGTGGGCGAGAGCACGTAGCGGACGAACTCCCGTGCCAGCTCGGGATGGCGCGACTTCTTCGGCACGATGATGCCACAGGCGATGTAGGTGCCCTGGAGGGTCTCGCGCCCGCCGTGGTAGTCGGGCACGGTGATTTCCGCCTGGGCGTACTCGCCGGCGTGGGCGGGGTCGCCGAGGTTGATCTCCTTCGGCAGGGGGGTGAAACTCAGCCTGTGGCCCACCGCATGCGTCTTGTAGACGAATGCGTAGTCCACGCGTGCGGGCACGAGTAGGTCGGAGATGAGGCGGGTGGCGTCGAGGGCGATGAACTCCTCGGGGCACTTGGCGATGAGTTGCTGTGCGAGGGGGCGCGGTTGGCTCTGGGAGGTGGCGTAGTGCTTCTCCGCGAGGAGCCAGGTGAGACGGGTCCAGTAACCGCAGGGGTCTTGCGTGGGATTGGCGATGCCGAACTGGATGTCGGGTTTGAGCAGGATTTCGTACCAGTTGTCGGCGTTGATCTCGGCGCGCCGCCGGCTCGAGTTGTGGTTTGCGAGCACGATTTCATTGGCGGCGAACTTGGCGACCCAGTCGGCAACGTCGGGGTGGAGCACCTTCTCGATGAGTCGGCAGTCGGCGAGGGCGGCCACGTCGGCCTCGTGGTCGGGGAGCAGCCGCGTGACGAGCACGTCGCCGTGGAGGTTGAGGGCGATCCGGCAGTCGGGGCGCAGATGCTCGAACTTGGCCTTCAACTCGCGGAGGCTGGCGGCCAACGTGTCGGCGGCCCACACGTGCAGGGTCACCCGCTCCTCCGTGCCGCAGCCTGCGAGTGAGATCAGCAGAAGGCACATCCAGGCCCACGGCCGGCGTCGAGGGCTCTGCACCACGGTTCCTCCATCGCCACATCCCACATTCAGAGTAGCACAGCCACGGCGGCGGACGCAAGACGAGGCGGCGCGCAAGGCACGGTCGTGCGGCGCTGTGGTGGCGGGGAACGGGGAGCGTCATTTGACAGCGAGCCGGCGAAGCGGTGTACTGATCGCGTGCATGCTGCCTGAGCGGAGGGGCCGCGTCGCCAGGGAGAAGTGTCACGCCGAAGGACGTTCTGTCGAAGACACATTCGGCCTCCGCGGCAACGGACCCTTCGTGCCGCGGCGGCCGCAACGTGGCGTCAGCCAGCAGTTCCTGCACCAGGCATAGGCGTGGGAGAACGCCGTGGGGTTGGGTCGGGCATTGCCGGTCCTGCTCGTGTGGTCCTGTGTTGCCCAGGGCGCCGAGGCACCTTCCCCCGAGGGCGGGAAGCCGGGTGCGAAGGCCGAGCCGGACTTCCTCGACCGGCTGAAGACGGTGAAGGCAGGCGACATCGTGTTCCGGTTCGCCGCCGAGGAGCGCATCCGCTTCGAGCGCTGGAACAACGAGGACCTGGACGATCACAAGGACGACCGCGACCGCCGCCTGTTCGCCCGCACGCGCCTGAAGATGGACACGGTGTTCAGCGACTGGCTTCAGACGCGCGTGGAGCTGGTGGACGGGCGCGAATGGATGTCGGAGCGCGACCCTCGCAGCCAGAACGACGACCTCGATCTGCACCAGGCCTACGTGGAGCTGGGCGGCAAGCCAGTGATGGTGCGCCTGGGGCGGCAGGAGATTGACCTGGGCTCGCGGCGCCTCGTAGCCGCGCCCACCTGGAACAACATCCTCCGCTCGTTCGACGCCGTGCGCGCGACGTACACGAGCGACGCGGTGGAGGTCCACGCCTTCTGCGGCAGCGTGGTGGTGGGCGAGGACGACCACTTCAACGAGCACCGCCACGACGAGCGCTTCTCGGGCCTCTACGCCACCCTCAAACCCGTGCCCGACCACAAGCTCGACCTCTACGTCTTCCGCCTCCACACGTGGAACCCCGGCTACTATGTGACCGGCGAGGACAAGGTGAAGGGCGAGCACAAGCGGTACACCTACGGAGCCCGCCTCCACGGCAACCTCGCGAAGCGGTGGACCTATGAGGTCGAGGGCGCCGTCCAGCGCGGGCATTACGCGAATGACCCGATCCGCGCCTGGGCCTTCTACGGCACCACCACTTACACCTTCGACCTCCCGTGGCAGCCGGCCATCCAGCCCGTCCTGGTGTGCGCCTCGGGCGACAAGGACCCCACCGACGGTAGGCACGGCACCTTCGACCCGCTCTACGCCTCTACCCACGATATGTTCGGCGGGATCATGGACCGTGTGACTTGGATGAACGTGCGCTCGGCGGGCGTGCGCCTGCGGGCGAAGCCCACCGCGAAGCTCACCGTGGGCGTCGAGGCCCACCGCTACTGGCTGGCCGAGGAGAAGGACGCCTGGTACACCACGGGCAAGAAAGCCGCGCGGCGCGACAAGGCCGGCAAGTCGGGCGACGACATCGGCTGCGAGATCGGCTGCTGTGCGAAGTACGCCGTGAACAAGCGACTTGAGGTGGAGGGCGGCGTCGCGCGCTTCTTCCCCGGCGCCTTCGCCGACCGCACCGGGCCGAGCGACACCGCCGAGTTCTGCTACCTGATGACCGTGCTGAAGTTCTGAGGGGTGGCCCCTGCCTGTTGTGACGGGCGCGACGTGCGCCTCGCGCGTGCGGCTGCTCGGCACTGCGGGGGCTGGCTCGCCGTGCGGCCATCGCGAGAGGCGAGAGTCAGGGTCTCAGGACGGCCCAGTGAATCCGACCGCGCCGTGTTACAGCGTCTGGCGCGTTGGCCGTGCCCCACGACGCGTGGTCGGGCTCCGACCATTCGCTCATGAAATCACGGGCCGAGTACAGTCCAATATGCCCATCCACGAACACGACGTTCCCACGCCCGCCATGGCGGAAGCGGGGGCCCTTCAGGCCGTCGTTGAGGAGATTGGGCGCCACATCCGCCTTCACGTAGTCCATGAGCAACATCGTACGGGCGGCCTCAGGAACCAGCGCGAATTCACCCAGGCGCGTATAGGCGCAGGGCCAGGTCTTCCGAGGAACTAAGCCCGTGTCGCAGTTGCAGTACTTCATTCCGCCGGAGTCCTTGCTGGGGTCATAGAGGTGCCTCGGCCGGCCGACGATGACCCCCCAGGAGATTGCGAGGTCGCGGTAGTAGCTGCTGTTGCCCGGACAGCTCCAGTCAATGGGAGCCGGGCTGCCGATGGCACACTTGTTCTCCTTCGCCGTGTCTCCGACATTGTAGGCAAACCCGAAGTTATTGTAGCCATAGCAGTTATCGAATACGCGATCCTTGTCGGTGCCTTGGACCTTCCAGAAGGCGCCCCTCACCCGCGTCTGGTCATAGGGGTCGGGCGAACCCGGGCAACGCAGGGCGTACCGCTCGTGGGGCACCGCGGCCCCCTGGAGCGGGTCCATCACTGTGGCACCGAATCGGGGATAGAGCGCGGCTGATACCTTTCTGTACCACCAGCGGTCCTCCTTTAGGGGGTAGTTCTGGAGCTTCAGAGGGTTGTCGGCCGTGTCGAGTTCCACGCAGGTGGGCAGCTTGCCGTAGTTGGCGTTCCTGACCAGTTCGACGCCCAGGTGGACCTGTCGGAGATTGCTCGCGCACGAGCGAGCCAGGGCCGCATGCTTCGCCTGGAGGATCATGGGGCTCGCCAGCGAGGTGATGATGGTGAGGATGGAAATCACCGTGAGGAGTTCAACGATCGTCAGCCCGTGCTGCCAGGGGCGTCTGGGGACGGCAACGCAGCCTCTGTGACTCGTCGCCGGGGTCTGAGCGGCTAACATCACCCACTCGATGCGTCGCGGCCTCATAGCGCCTTCTCCACGGTCTGCGGGGGCTCTTGGGGACCTGCCTTGGCCCCTCCGGCTTCCTATTCGCGTGGGGGCCACGCACCATGACACCATCTGCCTTCACGCAACGAGAATGGTCGCACAGGCCGCACCATGTGCCCAAAGCGAACACGAGCAACACGGCTCTTGGCGGTCTACAGGAACAGGTGTCACGCGGCCGTGCGCAAGAGCGAATACGATGCGTGACGTGCGCGGCGGCGCGCCCATGCGGCACAAACCTGCGGCCACGCCGGGCGCCGAAGACGACGGGAAGAGATAATGCGCACCCACGACGGAGTCCAGGGCCGATGGACCAGCAAGGATTGTCAGCAACAGACGGGACCAATGGCTTTCCCAGGCCTGGCCGGTGCGCCATCTGCGGGTGCCCGCGGGGTGTGGAGTTCCTGCGGGCCGCGGTGGTGGCGCGGGCGCTGGACGTGTCGGCGATGACCGTTCGACGCATGTGCGCGCGGGGCGACTTGCGCGCCATCAAGGTGGGCAGCACGTGGCGCATCTCGCACTATGGCGAGGGCGGGATTCACGAGTACCTCGCGCGGGCGGCGGACGAGTAGCGCGGCTCAGCAACCAGGGGCCAAGACCCACCTTGGGTCTCGGTGTGGGTTCGGCGCACAGAACGCCCAAGTCGAACAAGCCGAACACCCGTATTGCGTTAGCGCGCTATGATTCACGGCTACGGGGCCCCATAGCATCGAAAGGAGACCCTGGTATGCCGTGCCGTGCCCCGACCCGAGCCCGGGCCACAGATTCCTGTGTCACGCACCCGCCTGCCAGACGAATAGTCAGTCAGCTCACGTTGTCAGGAGGGAAGCGCGAGACCGCACAAGTCTCAGCCTACATGCTCACGCGAAAGGAGTTGGGTGCTATGCGACGCCTCCTGATCGGCTTGTGGCTCTCAGTTCTCAGCGGAGCCGTGTGGGCGGTGCCTATCACGATCTCGATCACGCCGACGGCGGACGCGTTCGTGCGTTCGGAAGCGCCGGCCAGCAACTACGGGCTGGCGGGCGGCCTCTCGGTCTCGGGCTCGGCCGCCGTGAACGCCTCGGGGCAGCAGCGCGGGCTGCTCAACACCTTCATGCGTTTCGATCTCTCTGCCTTTGTGGCGGCCATGGACGCGGCCTTCGGCGCCGGAGGCTGGCAGCTCGAGGACGCCGTCCTGGACCTTACCGAACAGGGCACCCCCAACAACCCTATCTTCAATCGCGGCATCGGGCAGTTCGAGGTGCGCTGGCTGGCGAACGACGCCTGGGCCGAGGGCACCGGCACGCCCAACGCGCCCACCGCCGACGGCGTAACCTACTCGTCCGGGCTGCTGCTGCTTCAGCCCGCGCTGGACATGTCGCTGGGCCTCTTCACCAACCTCGGCGTGGACGGCCCCCTCTCGCTCACCCTGAGTCTGCCGGAGGCGTTTGTGGACGACATTCTCGCGGCGGGGCCGGTGAGCCTGTTCCTCACCGCGGCGAGCGACACGGTGGGCTTCACCTTCAACGCGCGCGACATTCCGCTGCCGCGCCTGCCGCCCGTGTTGCGGCTTACCGCCGACGCCGCGCCCGCGGCCATTCCCGAGCCGGCGTCCGTGGCCATCTTCTCCCTAGGGCTGGCGGCGGCCGGCCTGCGGCGGCGAAGGAACTGAACCATGACGGCGGGCAGAAAGCGCGCCTTCACCCTCATCGAACTGCTCGTGGTCATGGGCGTGATCGCCGTCCTTACCACGTTGCTGCTGCCGGCGCTGCACCGGGCCCGCGCCAGCACCCACGCCCTCGGGTGCAAGGCCAACCTCTCCCAGCTTGGCCAGGCGCTTGCCCTCTACCTGGAGGACTGGGACGGCTTCATCCCTCGCCGCGGCCAGGGCGAGCAGAAGCTCGCCGTGATCAACCGAATGTCGGACTGGTTCAACTGCCTGCCTCCCTACGCCGGGCTGCCGCCGTACTGGCAGATGGCCGTGGAGGGGCGACGGCCACGGGAGGGCGAGCACTCGGTGCTCGTGTGCCCCATGGCCACGGACCCCGGGTGGCTGTACTTCCTGCCCTACGCGATGAACATCTACGTCTCGCCCTGGATCCGCCCTGCGCCGCATCGCCTGAGCGAGATGCCCTACCCATCCCAGACCGTGTTCATGGCCGACGCGCACGGCGCCTACTCCGCCACCGCGCCGTCGAAGAAGGAGTACAGCGTCGTGGCGCGCCATCAGGGCAAGGCCAATCTCGTGTTCCTGGACCATCACGTCGAGTCATTCCAGGGCGTCTACGTCGGCTGCGGCGTAGGAGACCCGCGCCGCAGCGACGTGCGCTGGGAGACCGGCACCGGCGGCATCAACCAGCCCCCCCTGCCATGAGAGAATCAACATGCGCACCATTGCGATTCCGGTTGTGCTGACGCTGGCCTTCGGCTCGTGTGGCACCCAGCGTGAGGCCGCGCGGCCTGAGGGCCGTTCGCGAGTCGTGCGCACAGCGGTGATCGGCGGCATGGTGATGACCGGGCTGTGGCCGGAGATCGCCAAGCGCTTCGAGGCGGCCACGGGCTACCAGGTCGAGGTCGTCGCCTCAGGGCCGCGTCCCCTCATCTCCGAGCCGTTCCGCGCCGGCAAGGCCGACCTGTTGACCATGCACTCCGGCGACATCACGACCGACCTCGTGGCCGACGGCTACGGGGTGAACATGCGGCCCTGGACGCGCAACGACCTGGTCATCGTGGGGCCGGCTGCCGACCCCGCGGGCATCGCCGGGCTGGCCGACGGCGCCGAAGCCTGCCGCCGCATCGCCCGGGCTCAGGCGCCGTTTGTGGACTTCCACGGCATCGGCACCCGCGAGATGTCCCACAAGCTCTGGCAGAAGGCGGGGGTCGAGCCCAAAGGCCCCTGGGTGATCCCCGACGAAACCGACGGCCATCTGGACGCGCTCACCTTCGCGCAGAAGCGCGGCGCCTACATCATCGTGGGCCGCATGCCGGTGCTCTTCGGCAAGCTCAAGGCCGAGGGCATGAAGATTCTGGTCGAGGCCGACCCCGACATGCGCCGCCCCTATGTGGTGATGGAGGCCAACCCCGCGCGCTTCCCCCACACCAACTCGACCGGGGCACGCGCGCTGTCGGACTTTCTGGTGTCGCGGGAGACGCAGGAGTTCCTGGCGGAGTTCGGCGCCGCGAAGCACGGCCGCATTCCACTCTTCCACCCCATTGCCGCCGCGCCTCATTGACCGCCGCAGGCCGGCTCTACTGCCCCAGAGCGCAGGACCCACCGGGGGCAACGAGTTGGGTCATCTCGAGCGCACGGCGAGCCGTCTCGATGGGGCAACCCCGGGCCGATCGCCTTGTGGCCCGAGCCCCCGGGCCGGCTCCTGCTTCCTCGCCCTTCCGCCCATACTTGCTCATCGCCCTGACAGGCCCGGCATCGCCGGAGCCGCGAGAATCGCCCATCCTCGCCCTTCCACCCATACTTGCTCATCGTTCTGACAGGCCCGGAATGGCCGGAGCCGCAAGAATCGCTCATTCTCGCCGTTCTGCTCATACTTGCTCACTTCCTCCCCACAGGGATGAGCAAGTATGGGCGCTTGCCCGGCCCCGCGCGCCCGCACCGACGCGCCTCCCTGCCTCACGGGCGGGTCGGCACCACACCTAACTGCCTGATACGGAAAAGCTTGCGCCGGCCAGGCGGTCCGCATGGCGTCTGAGAAGATTTCCGAGCGCCGATGGCGTGTTGCGGCAAGTCGGCGCAGGCGAACCCGGGCGCGGCGGGTCAGCAGCCTCGGCTCCTTCGCCGCGCCGAGGCCCGTCGAGCGAGCGCGGCGACGCCCAGCCCCAGCAGCCCCAGCGTGGCGGGCTCGGGGATGGCCATGTTCTGCGGGAACACATCGGTCCACGAGGTTCCCAGGCGCAACTCGTCCACGATCACCAGCTCGCCCGCATCCAGATTGACCGAGCGCAGGCCGACGGTGGTGAAGGACGAGAACCCCGCGTTCCCGGTGGCGATGACGTCGGGGATCGTGTCGTTCTCGAAGTTAGGGTTCACCCACAGCTCGTAGGTCTCGTAGTTGCCCGAGCCGCCCTTGACGAGACGGCCGATGATGAAAAACGTGCTGTCGTCGGTGATGTTCCCCGCGTAGCGGGCCGTGCCGGAGCCCGAGAGACGGGTGAAGAAATCGAGCCGATTCGGGTCGGCCGTGTCCTCGTTGCCCTTGACGCCGATGCTGGGGCCGTTGCTGTTGCCCAGCCAGATCGCCACGAAGTCGTTCTGGCCCACCGAGCCCTGCGCCCAACGCAGGAGGAAGCTGATGTAGACCTCGTTGGCGCTCCAGGTGCGGCGCAGGGTGCGGCTGGCGAGGGTGGGGTCGGTGTTGCCGGTGATGGCCAGGGCGCGGTCGCCGCCCTCCACGAGGCCGTAGCCCTGCGCGTAGCTGAGCGGCAGCGCGGGCGCGATCACCGACTCGTTGGCGCTGGTGGCGGTCCAGGGGCTGTTCCAGCCCAGGCCGCCCGCGCGGTTGTTCAGGTCGCCGGTGTCGTAGCTGAAGCCCTCGTGCGCGTAGTAGGTGGGCGGGCCGAGCACGGCGCTGGGCAGCACGAGGCTGGCCGGAGCCACCGTGCCGTGCTCGCGCGAGGCGAGCGCGTGGGCGTAGTTGACGGTGGCGTTCGGCGCCTGCGTGTCGCGGGTCACGATGAAGGTCACCCGCTGGTTGGTGTCCGCGGCCAGGAAGCTCTGGAGCGCGGCGCCCGAGATCGTGTAGGTGGTGGACGAGCCGGTGTAGCCCTTGCCCGAGACGGTGAAGGTGCCGAGGCTCACGGTCTTGGTCGGGTCCACAGCGGTGCCCGAGCCGGTGACGTTGGCCGGCGCCGTGTTCCACAGCAAACTGGCCTCGCTCCAACTGTCGAGCGATTCATCGGTCAGGCCGTAGACATGAAACGTCCAGTTCCCCGTCGCGTCGGTGCCGAGGCCCGACTCGATCATGGGCAGGTTGAGGCTCGGGTTCGTGAAGTCCGCCACCACGAGGTCCGACAGGTCATAGCGGATCCACGTCTTCCGGCTGTAGAGCGTGTCGCCCGGCTCGCTGTACTTGAGGGCCAGAATCGTGCTCGAGCCGTAGGGGCCCGAGTTGTTGCTCTGGCCGTACGTGTCGGACTCAGGATAGAGCAGCGCTGCCTGGATGGTTGGCGATGCCGTCACACCGAGGAGGGCGATCCACACGAGCATGCGCAGGCGAAGCACTCACCTACTCCTTCTGCCGGACCCTGGTTGGGAGGGGGACTGCCACATCCCTCACATACTAGCAAACCCACGACGGGCGATCAACCCGGATTTTCGCCCGGCGACAGGCCGCAGAGGCCGGGCGAATGCCAAGGGGGCGTCGGACGGGTCGGACCTGTCCGGCCCCTCGGCCGCCCGGGGATGGCGCGACCGCCCGTCGAGTTGACTCGGCGCGGGCGCCGGGCTAAGATCGCCGGCGAAACAGCCTGCCCCGCCGCAGCGCGCGGGGTCCGACCCTTGCCGAGGAGGCGCCCGTGCTCTTCCGCAACTGCCGCGTGATCACGCCGTGGGAGGACCGGCCCAATGGCTGGCTGCGCATCCACGGCGAGGAGATTGCCGCCCTGGGCCATTTCCAGGCGCCCGACACCCACGAGGGCGAGACGGTGGTGGACCTCGATGGCCTGATCCTCGCCCCCGGGTTCATTGACATCCACTGCCACGGCGCGGGCGGCGGCAAGGCGTCGGACGAGGCGGGCATCGCCACGATGGCGCGGTTCAAGGCGCGCCGCGGCGGCGTGGCGTTCGCGCCCACCCTCCAGTCGCTCGAGCCCGAGTGGCTGGGCATGGTGGACTATTTCCGCACCGAGCCGCCCCACGGCGCGCTGGTGCTGGGCGCGCACGTGGAGGGCGTGTACGTGAACCCCGTGTGCATCGGGGGCCTGAACCCCGACCGCGCCCGCAGCCGCTACCAGGACGGCGAGCTGGACGACGTCCTCGACCGCTTCGGCGACGCGATTGCCCTGATGACGCTCTCGCCCGAGATCGAGGGCGGCACCGAGCTGATCCGCGCCCTGGTGACGCACGACGTGGTGGCCTCGGTGGGCCACTCGTGCGTCACGTGGGAGGAGTTCCGCACCGCCGTCAGCGCCGGCCTCTCCCACGCCACCCACCTGTTCAATGCCACGCGCTACGGCTATCCCCCGCCCGAGCGCGGCCTGAGCCGCGCACGCCTCGACGAGATGGTGATGCTCACCGACGAACTGACGAGCGAGCTGATCTGCGACGGGGTGCACGTGCACCCGATCATGCTCCGCCTGGCGCTCAAGGCCAAGGGCCTCAGCCGCCTCTCGCTCATCACCGACGGCACCTTCACCGCCGGCCTGCCCGAGGGGCGCTACAAGCGCGACGACGGCGAAGAGGTCTACGCCCGCCCTGACGACGTGTGCCGCAGCGTGCACGACAACCGCATCCTCGGCTCGAACCTCACGATGGACCGCGCGGTGCGCAACGCCGTGCGGCTCATGGAGATACCCCTGAAGGACGCGGTGCAGATGGCCACCATCAACCCCGCGCGAGTCGTCGGAGTGTCGGCGCGCATGGGCAGCCTCGAAGTGGGCAAGGAGGCCAATCTCGTGGCCTTCGACGAGCGCCTGAGTGTGCGCCTCACCTGCGTGCGCGGCGTCGTGGTCTTCGACCCCGAAAACCGCTGCCCGCCCTGCGTGCATCGGCGGGTGGTGGAGTAGCAGGATTCTCCCGCGCCCTCACGCCCATTTGGCGATGCCCGCCCGGATGGCGCGGGCGCGCGAAGCGGTGCGGTCGGCAGGTAGTTCGCGGTAGATGTCGGTGATGTCGCCCATGCGGTCGCGGAGGCGCTGGGCGAAGTGGCGGGCGGTAAGGCGGTCGCCCGGGGCCAAACCCAGGCGCTCGCACCAGCGGCGGTCAATGAGCAGGTTCCACTCGCGCTTCGACCTGGGCGCGGCGGGGCGGAAGCTGGTGTCAATCACGTCGTCGCACAGGCCGCCCACGTTGTGGACGCACGGCGCGCAAATGTCGTCGGCGCCCAGCTCTATCTCGAGCAGCACGTCGGGGTCGGCCAGGATGGCGGCGGCGACGCTGTGCACCGCGTGGCCGTAGGGGTGCGGCTCCCAGGCGGTCTGGCCACGTCCGATATCGGCCACAAGATCAATGAAGTGGTGGGGCTTGATGCGGATCACGTTGCGCCCTCGCCGTGCTCACAGGCCGGCCGACTGCTTGAGCGCCTGGAATACGGCGCTCTGGATGGCCTGCGACGTGATGGTGGCGCCGGTGATGGCATCCACATCGGCCCGCTGCTCGCGCACGATGCGCTCGGGCAGGACGGTGCGGGCACCGAGGTCGGCCCTCTCCTTGTGGTCCAGCGTCACGTCTGCGATCCTGCCGTCGCGCACGGTCACGGTGGCCCGGATGTGGTCGGAGTAGCCGAAGACGGTGGCCGAGAACGTGCCGTCGCGCAGTCGGGCCGTCTTGAGGGCGTCGCGGCCGAGCATGTCGGCCTTTGCCGCGACGCGTGCGGCGGCGCGCGATGCGGCCAGCTCGAGCGGGGGCTTGGGTGGGATGGCTGCATAGAGATCCCTGGCGCGCTCGTAGGCGGCTTCGGCGGCCGCGCGGTCGCCGCGGTCGGCCAGCACGTCGCCCCGGGCCTCGCTCACTTGGGCTTCCTGGAACGAGCGCCAGGGCGGGTCGGGCAGATGCTTGAGCGCCTCGTCGAGCGCCGCGAGGGCCTGCGCGTGCTCGCCGAAGTGCCGGTAGCACGAGGCCAGGCGCATCCAGGCCACGGCGTTCTTGTTCGCCAGCTTCCTGTGCTCGACCAGTGCCCAGGCTGTCTCGCCCGCCAGGAAGTAGGTGGCGGCAGGCATGCCGTCGCGCGCCCTGCCATCCTTCTGGTACTCGTAGGCCAACTTCACCGCCTTGCGCCGGTCGGCGGGGTCGGCCGTCATCAGCAGCACCTCGATGCGGTCCCACGCCTTGTTCCAGGGTGTTCCGGGGGCGACATCGAGCGGCACGGCGTCGAGCCACGGGGGCGGGATCTTCAGGTCGGCCAGGGCCTGGTCGAGCGACGGCTTGCGCGCGGGGGTTGCGGCCAGGGCTGAGCCCGCTGCCGCAAGGAGGGAGAGGGCCAAGGCAGAGCGCACAAGGGTCTCCGAGGCCTAGTCGGCCAGCCAGCGGGCCACGTCGCGGGCGAAGTAGGTGATCAGGATTTCGGCCCCCGCGCGACGGATGGCGGTGAGCACTTCCAGCGCGGCGCGGCGCTCGTCGAGCCAGCCGTTGGCCGCGGCGGCCTTGAGCATGGAGAACTCGCCGCTCACGTGGTAGGCGGCGACCGGGACGCCGAACTCCTGCTTCACGCGCCAGATGATGTCGAGGTAGGGCAGGGCGGGCTTCACCATCACGATGTCGGCGCCCTCGGCGATGTCGAGCGCCACCTCGCGGATCGCCTCGTCGCCGTTGGCGGGGTCCATCTGGTAGCCGCGGCGATCGCCGAACTGGGGGGGCGACTCGGCGGCGTCGCGGAACGGGCCGTAGAGGGCCGAGGCGTACTTGGCCGAATAGGCCAGGATGGGCGTCTGCGTGAAGCCCTGCGCGTCGAGCGCCGCGCGGATGGCGCCCACCCGGCCGTCCATCATGTCGCTGGGGGCCACGAGGTCGGCGCCCGCCTTGGCGTGCGAGACGGCCATCTTCGCGAGCAGCTCGAGCGTCGCGTCGTTGTCCACCTCCTGGCCTCTCAGCACGCCGCAGTGGCCGTGGCTGGTGTACTCGCACAGGCACACGTCGGTGATGAGCAGCAGGTCGGGCACGGCGGCCTTGACGGCGCGGAGCGCGCGCTGCACGATGCCGTCGGCGGCGTAGGCCTCGGCGCCCACGGGGTTCTTGGCCGACGGGATGCCGAAGAGGAGCACGGCGGGAATGCCCAGGGCGGCCGCCTCGCGGCAGTCCTTCACCAGCTCGTCCACGGAGAGTTGGCAGTGGCCGGGCATGGACGCGATGGGGTTGCGCACGCCCTTGCCGGGGCGCACGAAGAGCGGCAGCACGAGGCTGTCGGTGTGGAGATGCGTCTCGCGCACGAGGCGGCGAATCGCCTCCGAGCGGCGCAGTCGGCGCGGGCGGATTTCAGGGTAGCTCATACCGGCTCGCCCCCCTCGCTGAAGTCGTAGACCTGCTCCATGTCATCCGGCCACCAGTCTACCAGTTCGGCCTCGTCGAAGAACAGAGCGATCTCCTTCTCAGCCGTCTCGGGCGAGTCGGAGCCGTGCACGAGGTTGAAGCGGTTGCTCACGGCGAAGTCGCCGCGGAGGGTGCCGGGCGGGGCGTCGGGGCCGAAGGTGGGGCCCATCATGCGGCGCACGACCTCGACGGCGCGCTTGCCCTCGAGGATGAGGGCCACGGTGGGGCCGCCGGTCATGAAGCGGATGAGCGGCTCGTAGAAGGGCTTGCCCTCGTGCGGCGCATAGTGGCGGCGGGCCAGCTCCTCGGAAACCTTCATCATCTTGAGGGCGACGAGCTGAAGGCCCTTGGCCTCGAACCGCGCCACGATGCGCCCGACCAGGCGCCGTTGCACAGCGTCGGGCTTGATCAGGACCAGCGTGCGTTCCATGGGGTCTCCGGTCGAAGTTCAGGAAGCTGGCTTGATGTCCAACAGGCCACGCAGCACGAAGATCAACGCGTCCTCTCCGTCATCCGGGTAGGCGTTGGGCTGCACCCGCTCGAAGCGGAAGCCGAAGCGGCGGTAGAGGTCCTGGGCCTCGAGATTGCCCCGGCGGACCTCCAGATAGGCCTGCGACAGGCCCAGGCGCCGGGCGTGGTCGAGCAGGTGGCGCAACAGCAGGGTGCCGATGCCGCGGCGGCGGTGTTCCTCGCGGACGGCGACCTTGGCGATGTGGGCCTGATGGCCCTCCACCCACATGCCCGCATAGCCCACGATCTCGCTGTTCACCTCGGCCACGAAGAAGCTGTGGTGGGCGTCGGCCACGGCGCGCGCATAGGAGTTGGGCCGCCACGGCCCCCGGAACGAGGCGTTCTCGATGGCCACCACGGCGCGCAGGTCGCGGTAGCCCATGCGCCGCACGCGCACATCGCCCGCGAGAAGCTGCGGCAGCCCTCGATGGCCCAAGGCCGCCCGCACGCGGCGCAGGAACGAACCCATCGCACTCATGGCCAACAGGCCCTCGCAGGGAGCCGATCGCACAATCCCCGGCACCATACTGCAAAGCCGGCGCCGAGTCAAGGCACGGAACAAGTCAGAACTGCGCCTTCGGCCAACGGATGCGGACGCCGACGTCCGGGGCCTTGCCCTCGCGGCGCTCCGTGTCGCCGCCGTCGTCCTTCCCATCCGAGCCTGTCGCGTACACGACGAGGCCTGCGCCATCGGCTCGATAGCGCAGCGGCCTGCCGTCGAAGGGGTCCGCGGGCACAGCCTCGAGGTACTCGGGCACGAGCGCCTCGAGCTTTGGGGGCAGGGCCTGCTGCCTGGCCCTGTAGCGCAGGGCGGCGAGAGCCACCCGCGCGCTGTCGCAGCGGGCCAGATGCTCCTGCCCCGACTGGAACACGCGCTGAAGCGCGGGGAGGATCAGGCGCGAGACCACATAGTAGTGCGGGATTCGTTCCTCGAGGTTCCGCCTCGCCTGCGCCGCGGCCCGCGCTCCCTCGGAGGGCGTCATCCGCGACGCCGCCACGTAGTCGCCCATGATGTCCAGGTAGTGGGCCATGTCCGACTTGAAGTAGGCCGGGGGGATGGCACCCCAGAGCATCTGCGCGCCGACGGGCAAGTCTATGCCCACCATCGCTGCCACCTGCGCCCCGCCGGGCTTGAGCACGTGGTTCTCGTAGATATCTATGCCGAAGCAGCGCTCGCTCACCATCGCCCACTCGATGATCTTGCGGTCGCCGGCCGCGGCGAGGGCCGCCTCCACGCGGCCCAGAGCCTCGGGCGAGGGGCGCGCGCGGCTGGCCCACCGCTCGACGGCGTTGACGGCGATAGCATCGCACGCGATGCGGACCAGGCCGCTGATGAGGGTCGGCTCGCGGCGGATCATCTCGCCCATGCGCAGGCAGGCGATAAGGGACGTGGCCGCTTCGTCGGCCTTGCCGGTCTCGGTGCGCTCGATGGCCTCGAGGGCCAGCAGCCGCGCAGCGCCGCGGAGATTCGACAGGTGCGGCAGCGGCATGGCGGGGCCCTGCGCGAAGTCGAGGTCGAACTTGCACTCGTCGAGCGTCGCGGCCTTGTGCAACAGGGCGAGGGCCTCCGCGTTCGCGCGCAGATACGCCTGGACCGCGGCCCGCACGGGCGGCGCCAGAGGCTCGTCGGGCGTGGGAAGGACGGCCTGGCCGACGAGCGGCAGCCGGTCCTCCAGGGCGGCTTTCTCGCCTTCGCGCGCCTCCATTTTCACGAAGGCCGCCAGGAGCAGCAGCGCTGCGTTCCTGCCCGGCGGCGGATCGGGGTAGCGCTGGGCCAGGTCAACCAGCGTCACAGGGTCGCCTGCGTCGCGAATGGCCTTGAGCCGGGACTCGACGCGGGCCGTTGCGAGCGCATTCCAGCCGTCGAGCAGGGAGAAGGGCAGCCAGGGGATGAAGGTGAGCAGGACTTGAACGACAAGGGGCATCGGCGCGGCTCCTCTCCGTCCAATTCTACCCTCACGCCCGTGAAGGTCAAGGCAGTTCCACGGCCTGCACTTCCACGTTCGTGGCCTTGCGGATGGCCGCGAGCAGGCGCCGCTCCAGCGCGTCCGAGATGCGGCTGGGCATAGGGTCGCGGCGCATCAGTTCGTGCGCAACTTCCCGCGCGACGTCGGCGTCGCTCCTCGAGCCGTGGCGCTGCCAGCCGGCGAGCATTTCGCGGGCGAAGACGAGCGGCTCCCACAACTCGCCGCGGAAGTGACGCACCGTGTGCTCGGCGTCGAGGAACCCGCCGCCGGGGCCGACCCGGCGGATGAGGTCGAACGCCAGCGTTTCGTCGTTGACCTCGAAGCCGCGGGCGAAGCGTTTCAGCGCGCCCACTATCTCGTCGTCTATCACCATCTGCACGGGCGAGAACACCTCGTCCACCGAGAGCAGCCCGGTGGCGATGCTGGCGTGCCCGCTGGCCATCAGGCAGGCCATAGCGCCCAGGGCCTTCTGAAAGCCGGCCTCGGCGCTCGGGCGCTTGGCGTCGCACGAGCCGCAGTGGCCCCAGAAGGGCACGCCGTAGCGGCGGGCCATCTGGGCAAGGGCCACGTTGGCCAGATGCTGCTCGGGCCGGCCGTAGCAGTACATGCCCGTGCGCATGTCGAGGGGGGATATGGCGCAGCCGATCCCGAAGGCCCGCCCGCCGAAGTACGCGCGGTGGATGACGTGGGTGAAGACGTCCTGGGCCAGGTTCAGGGCCAGGGCGCCGGCGAGCGTCACGGGCGCCGTGCCGCCGAGCGAGAGCATGTGGCCGATGCCGGTGGCGATGCCCCGCTCGGCGAAGAAAGTAAAGACGTCGGCCTCCTGGTGCCCGAGCTTGAGCGGCGAGACCAGGTAGACCACGCCGCGGAAGCGGCGGCGGCCGTCGTCGCCCAGCTCGGCCGCGGCGGCCTCGCATAGGTCGAGCACCGTCGCGGCCTGCCGCACGTCGGTCACGCCCGCCGCACTGTGGCCATAGAGCTTGAAGGCGAGGTAATGGAGGAACGGCTCGAGGGCCGCCGAAGGCACGCCGCGGATGCCGAACGTCACGCTGACGAAGCCGTTCGTGTGCTCGAGATGGTGGGCGAGCTTGAGATAGCGGAGCAGCAGGGGCAGCGTCCACGGTTCGTAACGGCCGGTGTCGGGATCCAGATGATAGCCGTGGTAAACCCCGGCCGAGCCGGCGACCGAGGGCTCGGCGGCGTCCCAGTCGAAACGGGCGGAATCGCCGATGAACCGTTCCACGAAGTCGGGGCCGAGCCGGGCGCGCTGCGCCTGGCGGTCCACCCGCGCGCCGGCGGCGGCGAGGCGATCGAGGATCGCGGGGCTCTCGACGAGGAGGCCCACCTCGTCGCACAGGCGCAGCAGGGCGCGATGAATCGCCTGCTCGTCGTGCGGGGTGAGCGCGGGGCGCGGTCCGCCTATTCTCATCGCCGGCCCGTTCAACGGGTGGAAATCTGGCGGATGCGCGCCTCGCCGACCTCCCAGCCGCCGCGGTCCACCACGATCACCGCCATGCCCCCCTCGATCTTGTAGTAGAGGTAGATGTACGTCGGGTCCTGCTCGCGGTGGTCGGGCGTGCCCAGGCGGTTCATGAAGTCCACCTGCGACAGCTTGACCCCTGCCGCGGGCGCGCCGGGGGCGATGCCCAGCTTGGCTCTCAGTTCGGCCAGAGTGGGCGCGCCACCGCCGCTGGAGAGGATGCCGATGAGCAGCACAATGGCGGCGATGCCCACCGCGGAGAGAATCAGAATGAGGTGCACCGGCGTGCGTGACGGGTGATAGTGATGCGCGTGCACGTGCTCGCCGTGCCCCGCTGCCGGCGCGGGGTGAGCGAAGCCGGCCCGCAGCGGGTCCTGCCACCCGACGGTGGCGCGGCCCGCCCTGCCTGCTCCCGACCCAGATCGCCTGGCCATCATTTCGCACCCCCTTCCCACAAGAGGCCCGTGACTGCCGCACCGAACGCCACCCTGGTGGGCGGGACGGGACTCGAACCCGTATGGGGTTTTTACGCCCCTTTGGATTTTAAGTCCAATGTGTCTGCCGGTTCCACCACCCGCCCGGCGACCCGTGCGCCCCATTCTACCCCCGCGAGAGGGGGTATTCAAGAGGGAACTTGCGGGCAGCGGTTGCTTGACAGGGTGCGGGGCGGGCGGTATCATCGCGGGCGGAGTTCGGCACGGGGAGCCGAATGCGCGCCGCGCCTCTGCCAGTCGAAGGGAGTTGCCGCGATGGGCTCAAACCGGATGGTTCAGACCATTCTCCAGGCGATCATGGTCGTGCTGCTGGCGGCCCTCGTCTTCCGCCTGCCCGGCCTCGGTAGCGCCGCGGGGTCCGGCGGCCTGCACAGCGCGCCCGAGCTGCCCTCGGCGCAGGAGATCACGAACCGCTTCCACTCGTACTTCGCCGACGACAAGGAAGCCAGCTCGAAGGTCGAGGGCTTCACCGTGTCGGTCGAGGACATCTCGGTGGAGGGCCCCGTGGCCCACGTGAAGCTTCGCCTCCAGTTCCGCTGGGAGGGGCACAACGTCAACTACACCGACGGCCCGCTGAAGAACGCGCCGGGCAACCGCGGCGACCGGGTGCAGTATACCGAGGTGTTCAAGTTCCGCCGCTGGTCGAAGGGCTGGGACGTCGAGGGCCGGCGCGAGCCGCCGATCATTCAGTGAACGCGGGTGCGGGCCGCAGCGCGCCGGCGCGCGGTGCCCGCACGATGTACACGTCGTCCACCGGAATCCCCCACTTCCGCGCGGCGGAGGCTACAGGCACCCCCTTGCGGTAGACCTGCGCGAAGAGCGACCCGGGCGAGCCATAGCGCGGCAGCACCGCGGGGTCGAGCCAGGCGCTCGTATGGTGCACGCCGCGCGGCACGGCGTCGGCAGCCACGCCAAGGTCGAACACCCGCACGATGCCCCACGGGTCGCGGCAGGCCACCCAGAGGTCCACGGCCACGTCGTCCGCCTGTACTGCGCCACGCTGCTCCCACACGACGCGGAACTCGTACCAGCCGCCCTCGGCGAGGCGGCGCTCCAGGCGCAGAATGGCGATGCCCGCGTCCTCGCCGGTCGCCTTGCCCCACGTGTCGGCCAGCGCGCGCGCCCGGCGGGGCCGCCAGGCTGCGTTGGGGGGTCCGGCCGCCCCGCCAGCCGGCGCCGCCGCCGACTTCTCGATGGCAACCTCGTCCACGCGCAAGCGCCCCGGGTCGGCCGCCACGCGGAATTGCAGCACCTCGCCCGCCTCGCAATGGAAGGGAACCCTCAGACGCTCGTAGCCCTGGGCGGGCAATTCCTCCAGGCGCACGGCCGCGGCAGCCACGCGCTCGCCATTGGCGCGTGCGACCTCGAGCCACACGGTTCCGCTGCCGGCCATGCCTCGGAGGCCGAAGACGGCCGCCCACGGTCCGATGGTGGGCAGGGCGACATCCTGGCCGTCCATCAGCCACTGGTCGGGGCCGGCGCCCCGGAGTTCCACCGCTCGGCCTCCGAGGGCCTGGCCGTCGGGCACAGCGCGACCTCGGTGAGGGAACAGCTCGGCAGCGCACGCGAGCCGGTCGGCCCCTTCGCGTGCCTCCCCTGGGGCCGCGCGGAGCCGGCAGCGGCGCACCTGTGCCCGTGTGCCTCCAGCCACGGCCAGGCGCACCCCCGACTCCATCGAGCCGGCAGCGTCTACCCGCAGAACCGGGCGACCGCCGAGGCGGTACTCGAACGAGCCAGGACGCACGCGCAACTCGATGGTGTGCCAGGAGCGGGCCACAAGCTGCGGCCCGCGGCACTCGAAGACCCGCCAGGGCTCTACGCTCGCGGCCACGCGATAGCCCGCGCTGCCCACGGAGTGGGGCCCGGCCAGCACGTCCACCCCGCCGCGCTGCGAGGCCGGACACGTCCAGCGCAACTCGATCTCGAGGTCGAATGCGCCCGGCGCGGGCGAGGCGAGGGGGATGAGCGCGGCTCGCTCAACGGGCGCGGTGATGTCGAGGACCCCGCTGCTGAGCGACACGCCGGAGGGCGGCGGAATGAGGCAATCGAGCCATTCGGCGGCCTGCACGCAGCCCAGCGTCAGGCTCCAGGCGAGCGCCGCTCGTCGGGCGGCGGCGAGGTGGTGTCTCAGGACCTTACTCCTTCCTCTGAAGGTCGCACGCTTCCTCCGCATGCGCGCCGAGGCGCACGCGGGCCACGCGCAGGCCCACGGTGTCACTCACGTAGGCGTGGGTGTCGCTCACGGCCACATAGGTGGGCCACGCGAGCGGGATATCGGGCGTCTTGACCCTCGGCGCGGGGCCGCCAGAGTCCTGGTTGCCGTAGTGGCCGAAGGTGGCGATGGGGTTGTTGTTGGTGTCAATGACTTCGATGCGGAACTGGCAAAGGTTGGGGAAGAAGACGCGGCCGAAGGCGTCCACGTCAAAGCCTGTGCCCTCGCACATGCAGGCGGGGGTGCCGATGCTGTAGGTTTCGGAATAGGGCGAGTAGCCGAAGCGCACCCACTCGGCGCCCTGGACTTCGCACGGGGTGTGCGGGTAGCGGCCATCGCGGAAGTACTGGAACTTTGCCCTCGGCTTCGCCTTCACGGCGTCGGGCAGGCCCGCCAGGTCGTTGCTCTCGCGCGCGGTCTGCTGCCAGAGGAAGGCGCCGCCCTCGGGCGGAAACTTGACGAGGCTGCCGTGCATGTAAGTGTACCAGTAGTGGCCCTCGCCCAGGTTGCGGAAGTAGTCGGGCAGCTTCGCCAGCTTGCCGTCGAAGAAGGCGGGGAAGTCGCGGTCGAGCGGGCGAAGCGGCACGGTGAGGTAGAGGTTGCCGCGGGCGTCCACGCGCGGACAGGAGCCGCGGCGGACGTTCCACACGGCGCGCCGCTTATGGCGCAGGCCGAAGTCATAGACGTCCAGATGATGCGGCCCCTCGACGGGTTTGATGACGTAGATCTCGTCGCGATGGATGGCCATGTAGTTGAGTTGGAAGGTCATCATCCCGCCCCAATCGGTGCGATGGGTGGCGAGGCCGTCCCAGGGCAACGGCTTGAAGTCGCGTGCCCAGCGCATCAGGCCACTGCGGTCGCCCCAGCAGTGGGTCACGTAACGGCCGGCGGAATCCACGCCGAGCTGCGCGCCCGATGAGCCCATGTACGGGCCGCCCTCATTCTTGGGAAACCGCACCCGGCGCGCCGGCTTGCAGGTCTCTTCGTCGAGTTGATGCCATTGCTCGCCGTTGACCTTGATGTAGAGATCGCCTCGGGCGCGGTCGAGCACGAGGTCGCGCGGCCCGTCGCCCCAGGGTTCCGTGGGCTCGGGCAATGCGACGGCCTCGAAGGCCGTCCCTGTGTCGCGGTAGCAGGCGATGCGGCGGCCGGTGCGGGCGTAGGGCAGACCCGGCGCCCAGAGCAGCGGCGGGTCGGCGGTCGCGTCGAGCGCAATGCGGTGCGTGCCGTCGTTAGGGCTGAGGCCCGTGCGCGGCAGCGGCATCTGGTAGAGGGGGTGCGCGTCCTGGTAGCTCGCGAACTTCAGCAGGTGGGCGTCCTTGATGCGGCACTTGCCGTCGGGGCGCGGCTCGTCCTCGGGCACGTAGCTGACCACATAGACGGCGCCGGTGCTGGGATGGACCTGGACGATGTGGGGCAGCGTGGCCTTCAGTTCTCCGACGAGTGATCCGTCGGACTCTCTGAAGACAGCGACGCGGCCGGCGTCGGGGTCGGCCACGTAAAGCAAGCCGCCGGCCACGGCCACGCCGCGGGGGCCGGCGAGCAGCGCGCCATCCGTGCCGCGCTGGTCACGCTTGCCCGCGAAGACCGTCGCCGCGCGGGTCGCCACGCTGATGCGGAACACGCAGGGGAGGGGAGCGGAGTTCTTGCCCCAGGAATCCTCCGCCGTGCGGATACCGGCGGCATAGAGGTGCTTGCCATCGCCGCTCACAGCCAGCGCCGGGCGGCCGCCAGGGAAACTCACGCCGGGGAATAACGGTGGGCTGAGGAACGTGTCGTAGGGGATGCCTCCATCCGCGTCCACCGCGCACAGGCGGCCCCCCTCGATGATCCAGTAGACGCGCCCGTTGGCGTCCACCGTCGGCTGGCTGAAGTCCGACATGCTGCGCCCGCGGGCCCACTGGGTGTCGGGGTAGAAGCTGAGCGTGTGCCAGTTGTGGCAGTGGGGTACCAGATTGCCCGCATCGTCCTGGAAGGCGCCCGTGGCCTTCACGCGCTCGTAGGGCAGGTCGGCGGGGAAGGGGATGATCTGGCGGAGATGGCGGCCCTGGCGGTCGAGGACCTTGAGCTTGACACCCCCCTGGTTGCCGTTGGCCGTGGGATCATGGTAGAAAGCATACACCTCGCCCTTCGGGCCGAGCGCGAGGCTGGTGATGTCGGGCGTGGCGTCGGGCTGGAAGAGCAGGAAGGAATCGAACTCGGGCCTCAAGCCCAGCTTCACGCGGACGCGGAAGGGGCCGCCTGCTGCGGGGTTGCCGTTGTCGGCCGTGCCATCCCACGCGAGGGTCTGGGTAAGGCCCGGCTTGAGGGGCGCGGGCGGGTTGGTGCCGAGCACGCCGGCGGCGAGGTGGCGGACGACGCGGCCCGCCGCATCCTCGATGGTCACCGACACGTCGGTCTCGCGGTCGGCAGCGAAAGTGATATGGACACTCCCGCCGACCTGGGCGGTCGCCGGCTTGCTGGCAAAGGCTGGCGGAGCATCGGTCGCGCTGCTTCGGGCGGCCGCGAAGGCCAGCCACAGAAGCACCGCGCGCGTGATCTCGAACCGCGTCACCTCTCGGTCTTCCCCCTTCCAGCTCTACTTCTCTCGGAGCGCCTTGAAGCCCATGACCACGGCGCACACGAGGAGGCCCAGGCCCGCCAGGTTCGCATAGAAGAGATAGTCGCGGCAGCCCGGACCCGCCTCATGGAAAATCATAGGCGATAGAGTGAGGAACGCGCCGACCAACAGGGTGGACAGGAAGACCACGTGCTTCATCGCTGCCATTCCTCCTCGTGGCGATGCCGTCCGAGCCGATTGGCCGCCCAAGCCGCTGCTCACGGCAACTTGCGGAGGCGCACCTCGATCCCCTTCTCGTCGGCGAGGAGCTTCACCAGCTCAGCCGTATCGGTCTTGCCGAAGTGGTAAGGGTAGAGGATGCGCGGGCGGAAGGCCCTGGCCGCGTCGGCCACCATCTCGGGGGTCATCGTGTAGGGAAGGTTCATCGGGAGGAAGGCGACCGCAATGTCCTTGAGCGTTTTCATCTCGGGGGTGTTCTCGGTGTCTCCCGCGATGTAGACCCTTGTGTCTCCGAAGGTTACGACATAGCCATTCCCCTCGCCGCGAGGGTGGAAGGGGTCGCCCGATGGTCGCTTGTGGGTGATGTTGTAGGCGGGCACGGCCTCGACTTTGAGCCTGCCGACCTCGCGGGTGTCGCCGTTTTTCATTATGGTGCCGCCGGTCAGTTTGGCCGCGCACTTGGCTGTGAGCAGGATGGTTGTAGCGGGCTTGCGGATGGCGGCCACGGCGGCGGGGTCGAGGTGGTCGAAATGCTCGTGGGTGATGAGAATGAGGTCGGCCTTGGGCATCTTCGAGTAGTCGGCCTCGGCCGAAACGGGGTCCACGTGGATGATCGTGTCGCCCAGAGCGAACATCAGCGTACCGTGGCCGATGAAGGTGATCTTGAGGTCGCCGAGCGAGGTCTTGAGCGTGTCGGTCTCGAACATGGGCGTTACTCCTTTGGCCTGTTCGGCCCCCGCGTGACTCGCGAGTGCGGCGAAAAGAGTCAGGGATGCCAGGCGTCTCCGCATGGTCGCTCTCCTTGGTGACAAGCCCCTGTCATCTTCCCCCTTTGCGAGCGCGATGTCAAGGCCCAACCGGCGCCCACATGCCCTCAAGCTGGCCAAAAGGGTCTTTCATAGCCAACTCGTGTTACGGCGAGCCCCTGCCGCCTGCGCGTGCACGGCCTGACTGCCCACCCCTGGCAAGCTGAGACGCGGCAGCTCCAGGCGCCCGTCTGGCACGCGCGCCGCTGTGGCGACGAAATCGCGGTTGACAGGCCGCGGTCGGTCTGCACAATGGCGCCGGGGGAGACTCGCAGGAGGCCCGCCATGCGTACGCTCGCGCATCTGTTGCTTCTCGCCCTCGGATTCATGACGGCATCGGCCGGGGAGGACATGCCGAAGATGATTCTCGACCCCTCGGCGGCTGACTGGCTGGTGGACCGCTTCGCCGGGAACAGCACGGCGGGGCCAGAGTTCCTTCAGGGGCCGGCGCGCGAGACGGGCGGCCTGGGCCGCTGTGGCGCCTGCGCGCTGCCCGACGGCTCGGTCGTGATCCCCTTCGCCGGTGGCCTGGCCGAGGTGGACCCATCCGGCACCCTGAGGCTACTACTCGAAGACAGCGACATCCTCCAGGCCACCACGGCCCAAGTGTGCGCCCACGCGGGAGTGGCCTATAACCCCAGGGACAAGCAGCTCTACCTCGCCGGCCGTAACTGCCTTCGCCGCCTGACGGCCAGCCCCGATGCCCCGCCCCGCGCCGAGCTAGTCGCCGGCACGCCCGGCAAGGCAGGCTTCGACGACGGACCGGTCGCCGCCGCCACCTTCACCCGCATTGACAGCCTTGTATTCAACTCGCGCGGCACCCTGTTCATCCTCGACCACAACGAGCGCATCCGCCGCATCGAGGACGGACAGGTCACGACCCTTAATGCGAAGGTCCGCAGCGGCAAGCGCACCGACGGGCCGCTCGCCGATGCCACGTTCGCCCTCATCGGCCTCGGCGGCAACCTGTGCGGCGGCGAGGACGACGACACGCTCTACCTCTCGGACCACTGGAACTTCTGCGTCCGCCGCATTGATCTCAAGAACGGCGAGGTCACCACCGTGGCCGGCATGCCCAAGCCCTTGGGGATCAGGCCCGACGACCAGACGCCTCAGCAGAAGCGCTTCAACGCCAACTGCGACGGCCCCGCCCTCACCTGGGCCAGCTTCAACTCGGGATGCGCCTATGTGTGTTGGGACCCCGTTCATCGCGCCCTCTGGTGCGGCGGGCCGGACGAGAACCGCTTCCGCTGGCTCAAAGAGGGCTGGCTCCGCACCGTCGTCGGCGCTAAGCCCGACCAGCACAAGTGGCCCAAGGACGCCGTCGGCGTTCCCGCCGAGAAGGTCTACCTGTGCTGGAACGCCGTGGTGGCTACCGATGCGAAGGGGGGCGTCTACCTCTCCTGTTCGGGCGAGCCGAACGGACTCTGGCGGGCCTATGACGCGAAGGAGGCGAAGCCATGAGAAGCCTCTTTACTCTTCTGCTCACGTTCGCACCCCTGGCCGTCGGTGGCGAAGGGGGCATTGATGTCGGCGAGGAGTTCCCCCTCCTGGCCGACGGGCCGGGCAGAGGCATTCAGGCCACCCCCGATGTGGCGTTCGGCGGCGGCGCCTACCTGGCGGTCTGGCGCGAGGGCTGGCACGGCAAGGGCGGCAGCGCCCGCATCTACGCCGCGCGCGTCTCTGCCGATGGGAAGGTGCTCGACCCTAAAGGCATCGAGGTGAGTCCCTGCAAGAACGGCGTACAGGAGCAGCCTCGCGTAGCCTTCGGCGGCGGGGCGTTCCTTGTCGTGTGGCAAGACCTGCGGAACGGGAAGGACTACGACGTGCTGGCGGCGCGGGTGAGCCCCGAGGGCAAGGTGCTCGACGCCGAGCCTATTGCCGTAGCGGCCGGCCCGCGCACCCAGGCCCTGCCCGCCGTGGCCTCGGATGGCCAGGGCTTCCTGGTCGTCTGGCAGGGCCTGGCCGGAGCCGAGGCCGCCTACCGTGGCTTCGCCGCGCAGGTGAGCGCCGACGGCAAGGTGGGGGCGGCCGTCGAGACCGGCGCCACGCCGCAACCGAAGGTGGCATGGAATGGCAAGTGCTATCTCGCCGCCTGTGGCGGCGCGGGCTTCTGGGCGGGCGAGGTCCGCAGCATTCTGCTGGGCGCCGACGGCAAGCCGGCCAGCAAGCCCGCGCCGGCGCTTGGCGGCACCAAGGCGGCCATCTTCTCGCTCTCGGCCGTGCCCGACAGGGGCTGGCTGGTCATCAGCCACCGCTCGCCGCCCGACCCCTGGGGCTGGGGCGGCCCCGGCGCCATGCGTGCCGCCTTCATCGGCCCCAACGGCACGCCCGCAAGCCCTGTGAAGGAGGAGCACCCCCAGGCCCGCCTGCCGCACTGGCTCGACTTCGGCCGCGAAAAGGGCAGGGGAGCCACGTGGCCCTGGGGCCACAGCGCCAGCGCCTGGGCCGGCAAGCATTCGCTCGTCGTCTGGCAGCGCTATCACCTGGGCGGCGAGAAATGGACGAACTTCGAGAACTGCGACCTTGTGGCCGCGCGGGTGGACGGCGTCACGTCGCTCGACCCCGCCGGAGTGCCCGTGGCGGCGAGCGACGCGGACGAACGACGGCCCGCCCTGGCCGCCGACGGTATGGGCGGGCTCCTGTGCGTCTATGAGCGAGGCAGCGGAGAAGGCATGAGCCACGTGGCCGCACGCCGCATCGGAGTGAGGTGAGGTTGTCTGCCCCGGCGGGTCGAGGCATTGCGCGATGCAGTTGACGATCTGGCGCCACATCCGCCTCGAACTGCCCGCCGACTGGGAAATGCTCCAGTTCTCGCGGAACGCCGCGGCCGGTCGCTGCGCATTCGCCGATCGCAGGCAATTCCGAGCCGAACTGAGCTGGCAGACCGTGAGCGAGCCTCCTGACCTCGAGCGCCTGGCCTCGAACTACCTGGCGAAGCAGCGGCTCGAAGGCACGATGCCCGATGCTGCCTCGGTTCGCACCGGCGAGTGGCACGGCCTCCGCGGCCTTGAGGAGGGGCTGCTCACGTCGCGCTTCAGCCGCTACCTCGCTGAGGAAGGCTGCCTGATCGAAGTCGCGCTGCTGTGGCCCGATGGACTCGATCCGTCGCTGGAGGCACGAGTCCTGGACAGTGTAGGCTCTGAGCCGCCCTGGCCGGGCGGAAGGCGCCGCTGGCGCGCTCTCGGGATAGACGCGTTTGCCTCGCCCAGCCTCGATCTGGTTGAATGTATCGCGCAGCCCGCGCTTGCACGGCTGGAGTTCGCCGACGCCAAGGAGGCGCGGCATGTGACCTTCGAACGGCTCGGCATGGTGCCGCAGTGGCTGCGGGGCTCGGTGCGCGACTGGCTGATGTGGCAGATGCCCGCGGATGTTCAGGCGCCGGTGGTCCAGGCATCTTGCCTGTGTGCCCCGCAGATGCAACGCCTGCGCCACCAGGTGGAAACGATCGGGGGTCTGCGCCGGGGTGGCCTGTTCCGCAGGCCGGCCCACTATGCGGCGGCCGCCTGGCTCTGCCCGGCCGATGGGCGACTCTACCGTGTGGCCGTCACGGGACCTGAGGCCGGCGAGAGCGGGCAGTTCATCTCCGACAGGCTCTCTTGCTGTGAAGGGAAGCCTTTACGTGGCTGAACGGCACTCGTGGCGTGCCATGCTCGCGGCGCGGCCGGCCCGCAACGCCGCGGCCGAGGCCGCGCGGGAGGCGTCGGGCGGCCTGGCGGTCGCGGTGAAGCGGCAACGCCCGCGGTGGCACGTGCCCCCGCTCTCGTGGGTCGTGCCGATCCAGCCGACCCGCACCGTGCGCCTCGACTCGTTGGGCGCGCAGGTGTGGGAGCTGTGCGACGGAGAGCGCACCGTGGAGGCGATCGTGGATGCCTTTGGCGCCGAGCACCGCCTGAGCTTCCACGAGGCCCGCGTGGCTGTGACCGGCTACCTCAGCCAACTGGTTCAGCGCGGCGCGCTGGCGGTGGCAATGACAGAGGGGTGAGTCGTGGATGGGTGACAGGATGATTGGATGGGTGGATGAATGGATGAATGCCTGACAACCATCCAACCATCCAATCATCCAGCCAGCCTCCGTTCACCCATGTGAAGTGGGCGAGGACACTCCATGCGGCCCATCGCCATACTCATCGGCCTACTCTCCGCCGCGGCCGTGTGCAGCTGCGCATTCTTCAACGACTTCATCATGCGCCAGACCTTCCTGGTCGGCAACTATATGCCGATCTCGGTCTACGGCGGCCTGTTGCTCTTCCTGCTCTTCGTGAACCCGCTGTTGCTGAGGGCCTCGAAGCGGCTGGCGTTGACGAACCGCGACCTCGCCGTGATCATCGCCCTCACGCTCGCCGCCTGCTACGTGCCCGGCCGCGGGCTGATGCATTACTTCGGCACCTTCCTGATGCTGCCGCACAAGTACGCGCGCACGACGCCGGGCTGGAAGGAGGCCGGCGTGATGGACCTCGTGCCGAAACAGATGCTGGCCGACGTGTCGCAGGACGAGAGCACGGCGCTGAACGGCTTCGTGCAGGGCCTGGGCAGCGGCACGCAGCACATGGCCTTCTCGCGCATCCCGTGGGGGGCCTGGGCGCGCACGCTGGCCTTCTGGCTGCCGCTGCTGGCGGCGTTCTCGATCGCGATGATCGCCCTGGCGCTCGTCGTGCACCGCCAATGGTCGAGCCACGAGCAGATGCCCTATCCCATCATCGCATTCGCCAACGCCCTTCTGCCGCAGGAGGGCCAGGCGCGCGGCTGGGTCTTCGGCAACCGCCTGTTCTGGATCGGCGGCCTCGTGGTGCTGGCGATCCACTTGAACAACTATGCGGTCGAATGGTGGCCCCGGTACCTGATCCGCATCGAACGCACGTTCGACTTCCGTTCGCTCAGCGAGGGCACGGCCCTCCAGCGCGGCTGGGACTACCTGCTGATGAACCCCACCCTCTACTACACGGTGATCGCCTTCGCGTTCTTCCTCTCCACCGATGTGTCGTTCTCGCTGGGGATCGCGGGCTACGTGTACGCCTGGGTGGCGGGCACGCTGGCCGGCTACGGCATCACGCTGGGTGGAGGAGGATTCGTTTCGCTGAAGATGGAGACGTTTCTCTTCGGAGGGGCCTACTTCGGCATGTTCCTCGTGCTGCTGTACACGGGCCGCCACTACTACCTGAACGTCTTCCGCCGCGGCCTGTTCCTGCGCTCGAGCGAGGAGGTCGAGCGCGAAGCCGTGTGGGCCGCCCGGGTCTTCCTGGTCTGCGCGGCGCTCTTCGCGCTTCAGCTCTTCCTGGTGGGGCTCGACTGGTACCTGGCCATCCTCTACACGGCCGGCTCCGCCATCATCTTCACCGTCATCAGCCGCGTGGTGGCCGAGACAGGGGTCTTCTACATTCACTCCTACCACTTCCCGTGTGTGATCCTCTGGGGCTTCCTCGGGGCCAAGGCGCTCGGGCCGAGGGCCATGCTCATCATGTTCATGGTCACCTCGCTCCTCCTGATTGACCCGCGCGAGGCCGTGATGCCGTTCATGGTGCAGGCGTTCAAGCTGGTGGACTCCAACCGCGCGAAGCTGGGCAAGGTGGCCGTCTGGAGCGTGGCGGCGCTTCTGCTCGGGTTCGCCGTGGCTGTGCCCGCGACGCTGTACTGGAGCTACGATCAGGGCTCGGGACGGGCGTCGGACGGCTGGACCGCCAATGTGCCGAGAATGGCCTTCGACGCCACGGTGAGCGCGATGGAGAAGCTGAAGGCCCAGGGCAATTTGGGGGAGGCCGGCAAGCTCTCGGGCTGGGCGTGGTTCCGCGAGCTGACGCCCAACGGGCCGTGCGTGCTGGCCTTCTGCATCGCGCTGGGGCTCACGCTGTCGTTCGCCGCCGCGCGGCTGCGCTTCCCGCGCTGGCCGCTTCACCCGATCATGTTTCTCGTCCTGGCCACGTGGCAGAGCCGGTGCTTTGCCTTCTCGTTCCTGCTTGGCTGCCTGATCAAGGTGGCGGCGACGAAGTACGGCGGCGCGTCGGCCTACCAGCGGCTCAAGCCGCTGATGATCGGGGTCATCGCCGGCGACATGCTGGGCGGCCTGCTGCCGATGATCATCGGGGCCATCTCGTACCTTGTGTGGGGCGAACCCCCCAAGCGGTTCATGGTGTTCCCGTCGTGAAAGCCATCGAGATTCGCGATCAGCCCATCCTCGGACTCCGCCGCACGGTGCAGATCACGGCGAACGGGGTACGCTATCGCCTTTTCCGTTCGGCGGTCACGGTGGGCGTGGTGGCCGTCGCCGTGGCGTTCCTGATGAACATCCTGAGCGAGAGCCTGATCCGCCGCGCCATCGCCCGCCGCGCCCTGGGCCGGATCGCTGAGCTGCGCCTCGCGGCCACGTGGGTCGCCCGGCTCACCAACCCGGGCACGGTGGAGGAACTCCTGTCCGAGGTCTCTCAGGACGCGACGGGCGAGCCGGCCCTGCGCGATGCTGCGCGCCGAGCCATGGAGTACCTTCGTTTCTTCGATGGCCTCGACTACCCCCGCCGGCGCGCGCTGCTGCACGATGCCATCGGCCCCGAGGCCCTCGACGCCCTCCAGGAGCCGGCGGCGCTTGATCGCTTCCGCTCGGCGCTGGGCACCTTGCGCTCGGTGCGCTTGCCCTCGACATTCGAGCAGTTTGAGGGCCTGCTGCACGCGTGGCCGGAACTGAAGTCGCACCTCCTGGCGCTCCGCAAGAAGCGGGCGGAGGGCATCGCCGCCGTAGCGGCGCGCCTCGATGGCCGCACGCTCATCGAGGCCCTCGCCGATGCCGATGGAGCACTGGGCGACGCGATCCGCGCGGCGGGCTTCGACCTCGACCCCGACACGGCTCGGCGCGTCGCCGAGCAGGCCCGCCGTACACACGACGCGCGGCTCGTCGAGAAGTCGGTCGGAATGCCCGAGATGCGGCAGGCGGTGGCAGGCTACCTGGACCTCCTGCCCAACGATGTGAACGTGCGCACCCTCTGGCGGCTGCTCAGTGACCCGAGGGGCGCCTTGTGGTACCTTGCGCGCCAGAAGGAGACGGGTGGGGACGCGGCGAATCTCACTGCCGACCGCCTGGTCGAGCTGGCCCGGGCCGAAGAGGAACTGCACTCGCTTGCGCGGGCCGAGCGCATGACCGTGACGTCCGGCGGCCTCACCGGCAGCGGCGAGCGGATGGACTGGCTGGTGCTGGCCTCGATGCTTGTGTGCGTGGTGGGCATCTCGAACTCGATGCTCATGTCGGTGACGGAGCGGTTCCGCGAGATTGCCACGCTGAAGTGCCTTGGGGCGCTGGATGGCTTCATCATGCTCATGTTCGTCCTCGAGGCGGCCTTCCTGGGCCTCGTGGGTGGCCTCTTGGGGGCTGTGCTTGGCGCGTGGCTGGGCTTTGCCCGGATGGTGGTGCCCTTCGGGTCGCTCGTCACGGCATCGTTCCCGATCGGGCAGATGGCGGTGACGGTCGCCGTGTCCGCCATCCTGGGGGTCGTCCTCGCCGCGGTGGCAGCGGTTTACCCCTCACTCAAGGCGGCTCGGCTGGCGCCGATGGAAGCCATGAGAATCCAGTGAGGAGGATGGGTGGATGATTGGATGGGTGGATGAATGCCTGGCAATCCCCTCGTCGGCCATTTGTCCTTTCGTCCAATCATCCATCCATCCCCGCGTGGAAGGTGTGTGACACCTTGGAAGTCTCCTCTCGCCGCGTGATCATCCGCACCATTGGCCTCCAGAAGCACTACGTCATCAAGAACGTGCTCACGGAGGCGCTGCGCGGCGTGGACGTGGCGATCTACACGGGCGAATTCATCTCGGTCATGGGGCCGTCGGGCTCCGGCAAGTCCACGTTCTTCAACATGATCGGGGGCCTCGACAGCCCGACGAGCGGCCGCGTGTTCATTGACGAGGTGGACGTGGCGCAGCTCACGGCCATCGAGCTGGCGTTCCTGCGCTGCCGCAAGATCGGCTACATCTTCCAGGAATACAACCTGATTCAGTACATGACCGCGCTGGAGAACGTCACCACCCCGATGGCCTTCGGCGGTGTGCCGCCCGACGAGGCGCGGCGGCGCGGCATCGAGCTGCTGAATCTGGTGGGCCTGGGCGACCGCTGGTTCCACCGCCCCATCGAGATGTCGGGCGGCCAGCAGCAGCGCGTGGCCATTGCCCGCTCGATGGCCAACCGGCCCAGCGTGCTGCTGTGCGACGAGCCGACGGCCAACCTCGACCTGCGCACCGGCCGCGAAATCCTCGACATCCTGCGCCGCCTCAACGAGGAGCGCGGCGTGACGATCATCTGCGCGACCCACGACCACCGCATGATGGATATCTGCGACCGCCTGATGTGGATCCGCGATGGCCGCATCGAGCGCATCGCCCGACGCGACGAGGTCCACGTCGAGGTCGGCTCCATCGCCGGCGAGCACGAGTGATGATGCGACGCTTCGGCCAACTCCTGTTCCTCCTTCTGGCCGCCACGAGCCGGGCGGGAGAAGACACGTTTCAAGCCGATTGTGCCGCGCTCACGGCCGCGCCGCATCGCCTGAGCGGCACGGCGGAGTACCAGGCCGCGGCAGACTACCTGGTGAAACGCCTCGAGGCCCTCGGGGCCGAGGTCGTGGTCCAGGAGTTCGCCAGCCTTCAGACCGAGGACGAGTGCTCGATCGAGGTTCAGGCGGACGCGCCCACGCCGACTCTCCGGCCGCTGTTTGCGATGAGGCCCAACGGCATCGTGCCGCCCGCCACCCCGCCCGAGGGGATTACGGGGCGGATTTTGCACGTCGGCGCGGGCGGCCCGAACGACTTCGGCGAGCGCTCGCCCGAGGGCAGGATCGTGGTGGTGGACTACAACAGCGGGGGCGCCTGGCTGCGGGCATTCCGGCTGGGCGCACGAGCCGTGGTCTTCGTGCCCAACGGCCGCGCCGAGGCCTGGCAGTGCCACTACACGATGGCCAACGCCAATCTTCCGCGCTTCTATTATGCGGGGCCACGCTCCGACCTCCCCGACGGCGCGGCCGTGCGAATCCGCGGCCGGACTCCGTGGCGGAGCGCCGTGGGGCGGAACGTGCTCGCCTTCCTGCGCGGCACCGACGCGCACTTCGGCCAGGACGCCGAGGAGTTGGTGATCGTGGCCTGCTCCCTCGACACGTTCGGCGAGGTGCCGCGCCTGTCGCCGGGCGCGCGCGGCGCGGCCAACTGCGCCGCGCTTCTCCGCCTCGCCGAGCACCTGAAATCCAACCGCCCCCGCCGCCACGTGCTGCTGGCCTTCCTCGACAACCAGGCCCGCGGCCACGCCGGCGCCGCCGCGCTCTATCGCCTCCTCGACCAGGCGAACGACCCCACCATCACCCTCGAGAGCCGCGCGAAGTCGTTGGAGGCCGAGGAGCGATTTCTCTTCGACCTGCGCGCCCAACTGGCTCGGCCCGACCCGGTCGCTGCCGAATCCCCCGTCCGCCGCGAACTGGTGCTGCGTCTCAAGCGCAACGCGGCCGCCCACTCGTTCGAGCTGCGCCAGGCCCTCTACGATCTGCGCAAGACCCTCGCCGCCTTGCCGGCGGAGGCGCCCGAACGCGAGGCCCTCGAACGCCGCATCGCCGACCACGAGGCCGCGAAGGATCGCTGGAACGTGCTGCTGCGTGTGCTTTCCCGAGGGAGCGACCCCCGCGAGGCGCAGGGGATTCTCGCCGCCGCCGTCTCCGAACTGCGCGAGGAAGTCGAACGGCGGGCCGCCGAGTTGAGGGCCGAGCGCCGCGCTCTCGCCGCCGATCAGCGGCTCTACAAGCTGGTTGGCGCGTTGTGGGTGGGCCTGCACGTGTCGCTCCTCCTCGGCGACGCCTCGCCGCGATGGGGCCTGGTCATCGGCGGCGACTCTGCCATGCACATCCCCGGCGATGACCCTGGCCTCTACGGCAAGATTCAGACGACCTTTCTGCGGGCGGCCGAGGCGCTCGACGGCTCGCCCGCGCGGCCGGCCCACTTCGAGCGCGCCTCGGCCGACGGCACCCTCGACCCGCCCCGGCTGCTCTGGGCCGCGCCGTTTCTCATCCACAGCGGCGAGGTGGCGGGGCGCCTGGGCATCTACAACGTGGCGCTGGCCACGGCTCAGGAGAGCCTGCCCCGCGAGGGCACCCCAGACGACACCCTGGCCGCGCTCGACCTGCCGCGCCTCGAAGCCCAGGCCGCCGAGGTCTGCTCTCTCCTGGCCGCCGTGGCCAGCCACCCGGGCCTCTCGCTGCGGCGCGCCGTGGTCGCCGACGCCTTCTACTCGTTCCCCGAGTTCCCGTCGGACTTCCATCCCCGCGGCCCGATGGTCATGGGCCGCCTGCCCGGCAGCCCCATGCCGGACCGCCAGATGGCTCATGTCGTCGTGCAACTCCACCACGCGAAACGCGGCATCGCCCCCTGGACCGATCTCGCCTGGCAGCCGCGGAAGCCCTATGCCTTCGACGACTTCCTGGTCCTGCTCACTAACCAGAATGGCTCATACGGCCTTGGCCCTGTGCGCAAGGACACCTGGAACCTCGCCGGCTTCGCTGCCGGCTTCGACGGCGTGGGCCAGGTGAGCGCCGCTTCCGACGCGGCCTCGGCAGGCGGCGTGGCCACCCGCCTGAACATGTTCCCCTGCCGCGGCGGGGCCGCGGTGCTGCCGCCGCAGCTCCAGCCGAACCCGATCCAGGTGCTCCGCGCGCGCGGCAACAGCCCACTCGACGACGATCGTTCGTTCGCCCAGACCCTCGACGGGGTGGCCTACTGGTACTGCGAGACCAAGGAGGACAGGCTGAAGCTCTTCGGGCTGCGGGCGCTGGTGGCCCTCGGCAGCGGTGGGGGCCCGCCGGCGGACGGCAGCGGGCAGCCGGCAGGGGGCGGCGGGCATCCGGCAGTGAGCAGAGCGGGAAGCCCGGAGGAGGCCGAGGGCGTCGGCCTCTCCACCGAGCCGCCCTGGGCGCTGCCGAGCACGGCGCGGCTGTCGGCGGGCGATCTCTGGCGGCTCAACGAGGCCCGCCTGCAGGTGCTCCGCTCGCGCGGCATCGTCAACAGCTCCGTCGAGCAGCTCCACGGCGAGGCCGAGGATCTCCTGCTCGAGGCCGCGAAGACGCCCGGCGTGGCCGAAGCCGAGGCCGTAGCCGCCTCGGCCCTCCTCGCCGAGCAGCCCGTCTACCTGCTCACGCGCGACACGCTCAACGACCTCGTGCGCGCCGTGCTCGTGCTGCTGGCGCTCTCGGTGCCGTTCGCCTTCGCCGCCGAGCGGCTGCTGATCGGGGCCGTCAATGTGTATCGCCAGATCGGCTGGTTCGCGGGCTTCTTCACGCTCACCTTCCTGGTCCTGTTCTTCACGCATCCGGCGTTCGCCATCTCGCAGACGCCGACGATCATTTTCCTGGGCTTCGCCGTCGTGGTGCTGGCGGCGCTGGTGATCGTGATCATCATGCGGCGCTTCGAGGTCGAGCTGAAGATCCTCCAGGGCCTCACGAGCACGGTGCATGCGGCCGACGTGTCGCGCTTCAGCACGGTGATGGCCGCGATGGCGATGGGCATCTCGACCATGCGCCGGCGCCCTCTCCGCACGGCCCTCACCGCCATCACCATCGTGATGCTCACCTTCACGATCCTGTGCTTCGCCTCGTTCGGCACACAGACGGGCATCGTGAAGCTCTTCGTGGGCGCGACGCCCGGCTACACGGGCGCCTTCGTGCACAGGGTGAGCTGGACCGAGCTGAGCCTCGACATCCTCGATGTGCTCGGCCCCCGCTGGGGCCACCACGCCGAGGCCTGCTGCCGCTTCTGGATCTCGCCCAAGACCCCGCAGAATCAGGGGCCGCTCATCACCCGCGCCGACGGCACCCGCCCGCTGGCCCTGCGCGGCGTGCTGGGCCTCGATGCCCGCGAGTTCGCCCACCGGCCCGACCTCGCGGCCCTCTTCGGCGCGAACGCCGACCGCTGGGCCGACGTGGTGCTGGTCACTCGCGCCGTGGCCGAGCGCCTCGGGGTGAAGCCGGGCGACCCCGTGCTCGTCGGCGGCCGCCTGCTTCACGTGGGCACCCTGCTCGACCCCAGCCAGGTTTCCGCGGCGAAGGACATGGATGGCAACGGCATCCTGCCCGTGGACTTCGTGGAGATGAAGACGGCCCTGAGCGAGACGGTCAGCGGCGAGGCGTCCCTGGCGGCGCAGGGCGAGCAGAACTGGGCCTATCTGCCCACCGACTCGGTCGCCGTCGTGTCGGCGGCGAACGCGCACCTGATGGGAGCCGCTCTGCACGCGGTGACGCTCTACACGCCCGACACCCGCTCGGCCACGGACCTGGCCGAGGCGGTGGCGAAGACGCTTCCGTTGCCCGTGAGCGCGACCCGCAGCGAGGGCGTCTACCGCCACGTGTTGGGCACGCTCGTCGAGGCGAGCGGGGCGGGCGACCTCGTGTTCCCCATTCTGCTGGGCGGGCTGGTGATCTTCGGCACGATGCTGGGCTCGGTGGCCGACCGCGAGAAGGAGATCTACACCTTCAGCTCGCTGGGCCTGGCCCCGCCCCACGTGGCCAGCCTGTTTCTCGCCGAGGCGATGGTCTACTCGGTCATCGGCGGCATGGCCGGCTACCTGCTGGCGCAGGGCGCCAACAAGGTGCTCGCGTGGCTCGCGGGCTATGGACTCGTGCGCGTGCCCGAGATGAACTACTCGTCGGCCAACGCCATCGCCACGATCCTCATCGTGATGGGCACGGTGCTTGTGTCGGCCATCTACCCCGCCGTCAAAGCCTCGCGCAGCGCGAATCCCGGCATCCTGCGCACCTGGCGGGTGCCGGCGCCGAAGGGCGACGTGCTGGACCTCGAGTTCCCCTTCACCGTCTCCGAGTACGATATCACGGGGGTCGTGAGCTTCCTCAAGGAGCACTTCGACAACTTCGGCGACACGGGCCTCGGGCGGTTCATGGCCCGGAACGCGCGGCTCGTGCGCGGCGAGGGCCGGCAACTCGGCCTGGACGCCGACCTGGCTCTCGCGCCCTTCGATCTGGGCGTGACGCAGGCGTTCGAGCTACGCAGCGCGCCCAGCGAGATCCCCGGCATTGACCTCGTGGCGATCCGCATCACGCGCAAGTCGGGCCAGCCGAAGGACTGGCGCCGCCTGAACAAGGTGCTGCTCGACGACCTGCGCCGCCAGTTCCTCATCTGGCGCGCGCTGCCCCATCACACGATGGAGTTGTACCGCCAGCGAACGCTGACATTGACCGAGTAAAGGTCCTATCGGTTCTATCTGTCCTATCGGGTCACGGCAGATGCCCCCACGCGTGGACAAAGAGCTCGAGGAGTTCCGCAGCCTTACAGAGGTGCCCTCGTCCTTCGAGGAGGGGTTCACCTGGAGTTCGCTCTTCGGCGCCCTCTTCATCGCGCTCATCATGGTGCCGGGGGCGATCTACATGGGCCTGCTCGCCGGCGCCACCCAGATCGGCCAGGCCGCCACCTGGGTGACGGTGATCCTGTTCGTCGAGGTCGCCAAGCGCGCCCACCGCTACCTCAATCGCTCGGAAATCTTCGTGTTGTTCTTCATGGCCGGCTCGATCATCGCCATGCCCTTCCACGGCCTGCTGTGGAACCAGTTCTTCGTGCGCAGCGACCCCGCCGCGGCCTTCGGCATCGCCAAGGACCTCCCGACGTGGTTCGCCCCGCCGGCGGATTCCGCCTCATATGCTCAACGCACGTTTTTCCACTGGGACTGGTTGCCGGTGATCGGGCTGATCATCTTCGGCACCTTCTTCAGCCAGCTCTCGAACATGGTGCTCGGCTACGGCCTGTTCCGCCTGACGAGCGATGTCGAGCGGCTGCCGTTCCCTATGGCGCCCATCGGGGTGCAGGGGGTCCTGGCGCTTGCCGAGGATGCGGAGGCGAAGGACTCGGCCACGGCAGAGAAGGCGTGGCGCTGGCGGGTCTTCTCCATCGGCGGCGCGATGGGGCTGGCGTTTGGCGCCGTTTACCTGGGCATTCCGACGCTGACCGGCGCGATGACAGGCAAGCCGATCCAGATCCTCCCCATCCCCTTCTCCGACTTCACGGCGACGACGCAGCACTACCTGCCCGCGGTGCCGACCGGCATCGCCTGGGACCTGGGGAACCTGCTCATCGGCATGGTGCTGCCGTTCTTCGCCATGCTCGGCAGCTTCATCGGCCTCGCCTGCACCATCGCGGCCAACCCGTTCCTCTACCGCTACGGCGTCCTCACCTCGTGGGCGCCGGGCGACAACACGATGAACACGCTGTTCAAGAATAACGTGGACTTCTACTTCAGCTTCCAGATCGGCATCGCCGTGGCCATTGCCATCGGGGGCTTCGCCACCGTCGTCCGCCAGGTGCGGGCGCGGCGGGCCGCGCGGGCCCGAGGCGAGGCCCTGCCTCGCGCGCTCGCGCCCACGGCGGGGCGGGGCGACATCCGCACGTGGCTCATCCTGCTGGTCTACTTCGCGGTCACGACCATCTACATCGTTGTCTCAGGCTTCCTCATCCAGTGGCACCCGGGCGTGATGCTCGTGCTGGTGGTGCTGGGGTTCGTCTACACGCCCGTGATCAGCTACGTCACGGCGCGGCTCGAGGGCATCGCGGGGCAGGTGGTCGAAATCCCCTTCATTCGCGAGGCCAGCCTCATCCTCAGCGGCTACCGCGGGGTGGCCTGCTGGTTCGTGCCGATCCCCATCGCCAACTACGGCGGCATGACCGTCTTCTATCGCCAGTGCGAGCTGACGGGCACGAAGTTCACCAGCATCTGGAAGGCCAACCTCATTCTCTACCCGATCATCATCGCCAGCTCGATCTTCTTCATGAACTTCGTGTGGGGCCTGGCCGAGGTGCCGTCGGCCGTCTACCCGTTCGCCCAGCGCATGTGGGAGTTCCAGGCGCAGAACACCTGCATCGTCTACTCTTCGACCCTGGGCGAGTACTCGATCTTCGAGGAGGCGTTCAGTTGGACGATTCTGGGCGCGGGCACGGGCTTCGGCGTGTCGCTGTTCGCCGGGCTGAGCCTGCTGGGCGCGCCCACGTTTCTCATCTACGGCCTGATCCGCGGGCTGGGGCAGACGATGCCCCACTCGATCCTCCCGCAGTTCATCGGCGCGCTCCTCGGCCGCTACTACTTCCAGAAGCGCCTGGGCCTGCGCTGGCGCCAGTATATCCCCGTGGTCACGGCCGGCTTCATGTGCGGCATGGGCCTTCTGGCCACCTTGTGCATCGGCATCACGTTCCTGAGCAAGGCGATCATCCAACTGCCGTTCTGAGGCATCCAATGCCCGAGGTGCTGATCCGAATCCGCGATCTCAACAAGGAGTTCCGCCTGGGCGGGGTGGCCGTGCGCGCGCTGCGGGACGTTTCGCTCGACATCTATCGCGGCGAGTATCTCTCGATCATGGGGCCGTCGGGCTCGGGCAAGAGCACGCTCTTCAACATGATCGGCGCCCTGGACCGGCCGACCTCGGGCGAGGTGGAGGTGGCCGGGGTGCACCTGACGCGGCTCACGGGCCGCCAGCTCGCGCACTTCCGCGGCAATCACATCGGCTACGTGTTCCAGGCCTACAACCTGCTGCCCGCCTACACGGCCGCGGCCAACGTGGCGATGCCCCTGCTCTTCAGCGGGAAGAGCCACGACGAGGCCATGCGGCGGGCCGAGGAGGTGCTGGCCCGGGTCGGCCTCGGCCACCGGCTGCACCATCGCCCCTACGAGCTTTCGGGGGGCCAGCAGCAGCGCGTGGCCATCGCGCGCGCGCTGGCCAACGAGCCGGCCATCATCCTGGCCGACGAGCCGACCGGCAACCTCGACCTCCACACCGGCGAGGAGATCATCCACCTGCTCCACCAGTTGAGCAAGGAGAGCGGCGTCACGGTCATCACCGCCACCCACGACCACAAGATGCTCGACGTCTCCGACCGCATCCTGTGGATCAAGGACGGGGCGGTGGACAGGCTCCAGCGCCGCGACGAGGTGGACATCCGCGTGGGCACGGTGCGCTGAGGCGGCGCTTCAGTCAACGGCGCCTGCCGCTCCCCCCAGAACAGCAGAAGGCGCCGCGGGCTCGTCGCCCGGGGCGCCTGGTGCATCGGCCGCAGTTTCCTGCCGGTGGTGTGGAGGCGGCGGCCGGATTCGAACCGGCGGATAAGTGATTTGCAATCACTCGCCTTAGGCCACTTGGCTACGCCGCCCGACATGGCCGCGCCGCCTCTCGCGGCGGCGCGGCCTGGAAACCCCGTGAGGTCATTGGCTCAGGACTTGTGGTCAATCTGCTTGTTGGCCGGCTGATCGGAGGCCTCGATTTCCTTGCGGACCTCTTCGCCTGTGTCGCGAAGGCCCTTCTTGAATTCGACGATGCCTTTGCCGATCGAGCGCATGACGGAGGGCAACCGCGGGCCGAAGATCAGCAGCGTGATGATGCCGATGATGATCAGCTCGGGCATGCCGAGGTTCTGAAAGATGGCCAATGGGCAGAAGCTGAACATGCGGTCATACCTCAAAGAGTCACAGAGCCAATGGTCCTCGCCTCACTTGACTATAGCGCCGGGCAGGGCGGAATGTCAAGCAGCCACTTGATCTCAGAAGTCGTCCTGATCCTTCGGCTTCGGGCCGCCCTTCATTCTCGGCCCCTGCTGCTGCTCGATCATCGCCCGCACGCGGGTGACGAGGGCGAGGATGGGCTGGTGGGGGATGCGGGTGCGGGACTCGACCATGTTGGCGCCGAAGCTGACGTAGGTGGTGATCGGCTCCTCTCCGGGGTCGGCCTTGATGATGGCGCCGGCCATCATGGCGATGGCGGGCTGCTGCTTGGCCATCTCCTCGACGAACTTGGCGAGCAGGCTGTTGAAGCTGACGTGCATGGCCAGGTTGGCGCCCTTGGGCGCGCCGGCGGCGATGGCCTTGCAGGTGGCGGTGGTGCTGAAGCCGGGGGTGCCGGCGCCCTTGATGCGGTCGAGGATGCCGTTGAGCAACTCGCCGGAGGGGTTGTTCGTGGTGCCGGCGCCCAGGGTGTCGAGGGCGGCGAGTTCGGTGACCTGGGGCGGCTGCTGGCCCATCATCGGGTTCGGCGGCGCGTCGGGGGCCTGGGCTACGGTGACCGTGAGGCGGTCAATGGCGACGCCCTGGTACTCGCGGGCGGCGGGCTTGTGGTCAATGGTCATCTTCACGCCGGCGGCCTCCATGAAGCCGGCGAAGCCGGTCTTCATGAGCCATTCGGTGGTGGCCTTGGTGGCGGCGCGGAACTTGGCGGCGTCGCCGATGCGGAGGACCTGCACGGTCTGCATGCCGGGGTTGGCGGCTCCGCCGGCGATGCCCGCCGCGAATTCGCCGGTCTGGGTCGAGGAGAACAGCAGGTCCCGGATGGTCGTCTGGTCCGCGGCCGTGAGGCCCACGGCGGGGGCGATGGCCTGGAGGACGCTGTCCACGAAGGGCTTGGCCTTTGCGACGTCGAGCTTGCCGGCCATGCTCATCGCGAGGTCGGCGGGCAGGTACTTCGCCAGGTCGGTCATCTCGGTGGGCTGGGCGCTCAGGAAGGTGCCGAGCGGCGTATCCTCCGCGGCGTAGAGGCGGCCCCAGAACTCGATGGAGTCGGGGTTGAACGTGACGGTCATGGTGGCGCGCCGCACCTGGTTGCCCGCGAGGCGCACGAGCGGCCCGATGCACTTGACGATGCTGGTGAGGTTGGCCATGGGGCCGGCGGCGGGCATGCCGGCCATGCCCTGCTCCAGTTCCTTGATGCCGCCCTCGATCTCGTCCTGGTACTCGGCCACGGCCAGGCTGAGGTAGGCGGTGAGGTAGAGGTCGGCATTGCCGGCGATCTTGGGGACCTTGCTGTAGAGTTCCAGGCGCTCGGGGGTGATGGCGGCGAGGGCGGCCTTGTCCTGGGCGAGGACGACGACGTCGTTGCGGATGTCGAAGCTCATCGGCCCGCCTTCGGGGTGGGCTTGGCGGAACTGGGCGGCGTCGCCAATGCCGGCGAGGATGACCGGCACGGGCTCGGCCTTGCCGAACCCCTTGCCGCTGAAGAGCACGATGGTGGCGGGCTTGGACCAGTCAATGCCCGCCCACTCGGGCCCCTGGGTGAGCATGGCGCTGGCGCCTTGCACCTGGGCGCCCGTGCCGGGCACGAACTTCTCGGCGAGCGCGCCGATCTTGGTGAACAGCCCCTTGAGGTCGGCTGCCGTGGCGCAGCCGAGGACGACGGTCTCGCCCCCGCGCGCCGGCCCCGCGGCCCCCGCCAGCAGTGCGGCGCCGAGGAGCGCGGCCAGGAACGTGCGACGGCCCGTGGCAACCCGCTGCATCGCTTCTTCCCTTCCAGAAATGCCCATGAGTCCGACGCGTTGCACGCAGACGGAATTATACGGCATGCGGCGTCACAATTCAAACCCCGAATGAGACGCCGAGCGCCTGGGCGGCTTTGATCAGGGGGTGGGTCCTCGGGACCAGCTTGAGCTTGGCCACAGCTCTGGCCACGGGCACCGAGGTCACGCGCTCGCCTTTGAGGCAGACCATGCGGCCGAAGCGGCCCGCGGCGACGAGTTCCATGGCGTGGTGGCCGAAGCGGGTGGCCAGCGCGCGATCGTAGGCGGTGGGGGTGCCGCCGCGCTGGAGGTGGCCGAGGATGGTGTAGCGGGCCTCCAGGCCGCTGGCCTGCTCGATCTCCTGGGCCACTTTGGCGCCCACGCCGCCGAGGCGGATGGGGTCGTGGCTGTCGGTGAGCACGCGCTCGACGGTCATGGTGCCTTTCCTGGGCCGGGCGCCCTCGGCGACCACGGCGATGCTGAAGCGCCGGCCGGTGCGGCTGCGCTCGACCACTTTGTGCACCACCTTGGCCAGATCGTAGGGGATCTCGGGGATGAGGATGATGTCGCCCCCGCCCGCCACGCCCGCCTTCAGCGCGATCCAGCCGGCATAGCGGCCCATCGTCTCGATCACCATCACGCGGTGGTGCGACATGGCGGTGGAGTGGATGCGGTCGATCGCGTCGGTGACGCAGGCGACGGCCGTGTCGTAGCCGAAGGTGACATCGGTCTCGGCCAGGTCGTTGTCAATCGTCTTGGGTACGCCGACGATGGGCAGGCCGAGGCGGGCGAGCCGGGTGCCGATGTTCATCGTGCCATCGCCGCCGATGAGCACGCAGGCGTCGAGCTTCCACTTCCGGGCGTTGGCCAGGAGCGCGCGGGTCATGTCGCGGAAGACCTTCTTGCCGCCCCGCTCGACGGGGAAGCGGAAGGGGTTGTGCTTGTTGGAGGTGCCGAGGATGGTGCCGCCCTGGGTGAGGATGCCGGAGACGTCGTGGTAGTGGAGCGGGTAGCCGTCGCCCTCCACGAAGCCGCGGAAGGCGTCGCGGATGCCGAACACCTCGATGCCGTGGACGTTGATCGCGGTCTTGGCGACCGCCCGGATGACGGCGTTGAGGCCGGGGCAGTCGCCTCCGCCGGTCAGGATGCCGATGCGCCGGATGCTGGGACGCCGCTGTGCCATGGCCATCTCCTTATCGAGTGCGTCGCATTATCGCAGGCGCGGCCCGGCCCGTCAAGGCGCCTTGACCGCGTCCGCACAGGGCGATATACTCTCTACCAGACACCGGCCCCCCGAAGTTTCCCAGGAGCATGCCTTCGATGAGAACCCCGTCTGCCAGGTGGATGCTGCCGGCGATCCTCGGCCTCTTCATCCTCAGTTCTCCGGCACGCGCCGCGGCTCTGCCGGAGGGCGACGTCCTCGGCGACCTGGTGCGCGCCGGCCGGACGCTCTACGAGCAGGGCAAGCTCGAGAGCGCGCTCGAGAAGTTCCAGCAGGTGCTCAAGCTGGACGCCGAGAACAAGATGGCCCACCACTATCAGGCCCGCATCCAGGGCCAGCTCAAGCAGTTCCGGGCCGCCATTGACAGCCTGAGGACGCTTCAGGGCCTCGGCGTCTCGCTCATCAATGAGGATATGCAGACGACGCTCAACCTGGTGGTGAACGGGATTCTGGACATCAAGGAGCTGAAGGAGCGCGGCGACCTGCTCATCCACCTGCGCGAGACGATCCGCGGGCTGCCGTTGGACTTCGAGCGCCAGGTGGACGTGCATCTGATGGGCATCTACGCCAAGCTGGGCGAGCAGCACTTGCACGACATCGTGAGAACCCGCTACTTCGCCAACAAGCCGATCCCCGCCGAGGTCTACTTCCTCCTGGCCAAGACCTATCTGCTGTACGACGTGAACCTGCCCCAGGCGGCCACCTACTTCGAGCAGGCCGCCGACCTGTTCAAGAGCCGCGAGCTCCGCCCGACGGCCAACCCCGAGCGCGACGCCTTCCTGGCCCGCCAGCGCGACGCGGCGGCCACGGTGGCCGAGGATTTCCTGGCCTACACCTATCACGCGGCCAAGATCACGGACCCCCAGCGGAACCGCTTCATCGCGGCCGAGCAGAAGCCCAAGGTCACCTTCACCGATGTCACCGAGGCCGCCGGCCTGAGCGGCCTGGTGGCCTCGCGCGTGGCGGTGGGCGACTTCGACGGCGACGGGTTCGAGGACCTGTGCATCGGCGGGCGCGTGTTCAGGAATGTGGACGGCAAGGCCTTCAAGGAGGTGACGCGCGAGCTGGGGATCGAGGCGGCCGCCGACGTCTTCGCGGCGCTCTGGCTCGACTATGACAACGACGGGCACCTCGACCTGCTGTGCGCCGCGTTTCCGAAGCTTCGCCTCTGGCGCAACCTGGGCACGGGCGCCTTCCAGGATGTCACGGCCGCGGCGGGCCTGGGCTATGCCTTCCCCGGCCCCCCCGAGGCCATCGCCATCTGCGACTACGATGGCGACGGTTCCCTCGACATCTTCATCGGCTGCTCCGCCCACCCCAACCCGAAGCTCGCGGCGCTCGGGCAGCCCGCCTTCCTGTTCCGCAACAACGGCAAGGGCCGTTTCGAAGATGCCAGCCGGGCCTCCGGCGTCGCCGGGGGCGGCGAGCGCTGCTCGCGCGGCGCCGCGTGGGGCGACTTCAATAACGACGGCCGCCCGGACCTCTTCGTGGCCAACTACCGCCTCCAGCCCAATCAGCTCTGGGTGAACCGCGGCGAGGGCCGGCTGGGCGACGAGGCCCAGGCCCTCGGGGTCCAGGGCACCCCCGGCCTCGGCCAGTACGCGCTGGCGTTCGGCCACAGCGTCAGCGGCGTCTGGGGCGACCTGGATAACGACGGCGACCTGGACCTCGTGGTGGCCAACCACGCGATGGCCCAGTACCTCGAGTTCGCCGACCCGACGACCCTCTACCTCAACGGGGGCGCGAAGGATGGCTGGAGGTTCCAGGACATCACGGCCACCTCGGGCGTCCGCTTCCAGGAGATGGCCACCGAGGCCGGCCTGTGCGACGTGGACAACGACGGCGACCTGGACCTTCTGATCACGGCCATCTACAAGGAGCGCCCCACGGCGCTCTACATGAATGTCGGGGCGGGCAAGTTCCAGGCGGTCACCTGGCGCTCGGGCCTCCTGGCCTTCAACACCTGGGGGCAGGCGTGGTTCGACAAGGACAACGACGGCGACATGGACGCGGTGGTGGCGGGCGCGGGCGGCGTGCGGCTGTTCGAGAATCAGGCGGCCGACACGTCGTGGCTGCGCGTGCAGCTCGCCGGCTCGAAGAACAATCGCCAGGGGATCGGCGCTCGCATCACGGTGACCGCGGGCGCGCTCACGCTGATCCGCGAGGTCACCTGCGGCACGGGCGGCGCCTCGCAGAGCTCGCCCATCGCCCACTTCGGCCTCGGCAGCCACAAGGGCACGGCCGACATCACGGTCCGCTGGCCCGACGGCCACGAACAGAGCGTGGCCGCCAGCCCCATCAACCGACTGGTCAAGGTGGCGGAGAAGTAGGCTCTTCAGGCTCCGGCGAGCCTGGCTCGAGCGGCCTGGCGCCGCGTGTGGGCATGTCTGCCCATCGCGGGTCTGGGGGGCCTCGGCAGGGCTCTGCCGACTGCCTGGCGGGGGCGCATTGCCCATACTTGCTCAACCTGGAGAGGGAGGAAGTGAGCAAGTATGGGTAGATGGGCGAGGATTGGCGATTCTCGCGGCTCCGGCCATACTTGCTCGTCTGCGGGATGAGCAAGTATGCGGGCGGAACGGCCGGAGAGCGTAAAGCATTGCGGCGTATAGGGTTATGGGGCGGACATGGTGGGGTGCCAGCACCCGCCCCAGGCTCCCCGACGGCGGCCGCGTCAGGGTCGCTGAACCCAGATGAGCCGAGGAACAGGCCTGTTCACGGCGCGGCGATGCCCGCCCAGCGCAGCCCGCGCTCGAACTTCGAGAGCACCGAGGCCGTGAGCCCGTGCTCGCGCCGCAGGTCGGCCGCCGCGCTCTCCAGCAAGGCCCGATCGCCGTCGAGCGACTCCAGCTCGACCTCCAGCAGGTGCAGCTCCCCGCGGGGGCCGAAGAAGCGCGCCCGGTCGAGGGCCATCTCGAAGCACTCCCGCGGCCCGTCGCTGACCGCCGCCAGCCGACGCCACGTGACCACGATGAACAGCGGCACCACGGGCTCGCCGGCCGCGATGCGGCGCACCAGGCTGCCCGGCGGCTCGGGCATGCGCAGCAGGGCGCCGATCGAGGGGTTGTCAATCTCGAGTTCCACCTCCTCGCGTTCGTGGAGGGGGCCGGCCGCGCCGCCCAGGCCCTTGAGGGCCGCAAAGGCCCTGTGCTCCACGTGGCGCAGGCGGCAGGCGTAGCCCGCGCGGAACAGCCGGAGGCAGCGGGTGTCCACGTAGGTGTCCTGCTGAAGGCGCTGGCCGCGCGGCTCCACGCGCAGGCGGCCGATCCGCCCGGCGTTCGCCAGCGCGGCAAAGGTGCCCTCGTCGGGCACGATCAGCTTGGCTTCGAGTTCGCGCATCGCCCCGGCTCCGTTCGCCCGGAGTCTAACCGCTCCTCCGCGCCGAGTCAATGGCGCCCCCAGAACCGCAGCCGCCGCACCTCCTCGCAGCCGAGCCAGGCGGCGGTGCCCACATAGGCCGCCATCCCCGCGGCCCCGGGGCCGAGCACGCACAGCAGGCGCCCCGCCAGACCGCGGTCGAGGCCGGCCGCGGCCAGGCCGGCCCAGGCCGCCCAGAGCACGACGCCCATCACGGCGCCGGCTGCCGCCATGCGCGCGACGGCGGCCGTGAGGCCGGCGAGCACCAGGCGCTGGCCCTGCCGCGCCAGCGTCCGCTCGAGCATCACCTTGAGCAGCCAGGCGTGGAGGATCGAGGCGAAGCTCGTTGCGAGGGCGAGGCCCCCGTGCGCCAGAGGCGTCATCACCAGCGCCAGACTCATCACGATGTTCGCCGCCACGTCAATGGCCGACACGAGGAGCGGCGTGCGCGTGTCGAGCAGGGCATAGAACGCGCGCGAGAGCACGGTGCGCGAGCCCATCGTCACCAGGCCCAGGCCGTAGCAGGCCAGGGCCAGCGCCGTGAGTTGCGTGTCGGCCGCGGTGAACCGGCCCCGCTCGTAGAGCAGGCGCACGACCGGCGTCGCCAGCACCATCAGCCCCACCGTGGCCGGCAGCATGAGGAACATGTTCAGCCGCAGCGCACGCGACACAGCGCGGGAGAACCCCTCGGCGTCCTGCGCCGTCGCGCGCTCGATCATCGCGGGAAACGCCGCCCGGCTCACCGCCAGCCCGAACACCCCGAAGGGAAGCTGGAGCACGCGGAACGCCTCGTAGAGGGCCGACAGGCTGCCCACGACGCAAAACAGCGACGCCAGCACGCGGTCCACCAGGCTCGCCAGGCGCGCGAGAATGGCCGCCAGGGCGATCGGCCCCACCGCGCGCCCGACCTTGCGCAGGGCCGGCTGGCGCAAGGCGATGGGCGGGCCGGGCGCACGGCCCTGTCGGCGTCCCAGGTAGGGCGCCGCGCACATCAGCATCTGCACCACGCCGCCCGCCAGCACCCCCAGCACCAGGCAGTTCGCCCCCAGGGGGCCCGCGAACAACACGACGGCGAGCACCATGGCCGCGCTCGCCCCGATGGGCGCCAGGGAATAAAGCCAGAAGCGGCGATCGGCCAGCAGCAGGCTGCCGTAAACCGACGCCAGCGCGATGACCAGCAGGAACGGCATCATCCAGCGCGAGAGCCGCGTGGCCAGCGCCATCAGCTCCGGGTGCGCCACCGCGAAGCCCGGCACCACGGCCAGCATCAGCCAGTCCGCGAACGCCACGCACACGGCCACCACGCCCACGCTCGCCACCGCCACGATCCACAGCACCGACCGCAGCAGGCGCGCCGCCTCGGCCTGGCGCCCGCGCACCACGAGCGTGCGATGCGCGGGCATGAAGGCCCCCTCGGCCGCCTGCTCGCCCAGCACGTCGCGGAACAGGTTCGGCAGCGTGCTCGCTGCCACATAGGCGTCGTAGATGCCCGACGACAGCCCGAAGTACGCCGTCGCCACCAGCTCGCGCAGGAAACCGAACACCCGCGCCGCCATCGTGCCGACGGTCAGACGCACGAACCCGCGCCCCTGCGGCTTGGCCTGGGGCGCCGCCGCTCCCTCCGCCGGCGCATCGGGCTCGAACGTGAACCCCACGCCCCCCACGCGCAGCTCGTCGCCGGCCGCCAGCACGCGGCGCCCCTCCACGCGCCCGCCGTTCACCACAACGCCCGAGCGCGACCCGGGGTCGCGCACGATGTACCGCCCGCCGCCCACCGCGAGAATCTCCGCATGCACCCGCCGCTCGCCGGCGTCGGCGATCACGATGTCGTTCAGCCGTCCGCGGCCGATCGTCGTGCTGCCGAACACCAGGTCGTGCGCCACCTCGCCCTGTTCGGTGCGCTCTATCAGCCGCGCCATAGTGGGACCGCTTCGTGGCTCAACGCCAAGCCGCCAGGGGAACACGGGGAACGGGGGGAGCCGGGCCGCCCCACCTCGGGCCGCGCCCGGCCGCCACGATTATACACCGTCCAACCCCGCTTGCAAGCTCTCCCCCCGAAAATCCGCCGCCGAGCGCGCACCCTACAGGTGGTGGCCCCGCCCGAACTCACCACCACATGCCCGACTCTCCCAGAGTCTCCCAGAGTCTCCCAGACTTCCCGGCTCACGAGCGAGACCCCCCGAGCCCCGCCACACGTTGTGGCTGTCCGCGCATGCACCAGAGCAGGCTCCAAGTCGCCTCACCCGCCGCCCCCTGCGCGCCCACCTAACCCGCAATTCCCACCACCTTCCGCGGAGGCGACCAGATGCTACTCCGGCCGCGAATCAGGTTGCAGTGGCCGGAACCATGTTGCGTCGGTCAGGGCCTCAAGCGTAGCCGCAAGCGTCCCGCCTGCGGAGACCTTCCTTCTCGCCCCTACGCTCCGCGTGGGGGCCGAGAATCGGACGCTCCCGCGTCCAACCCCAATTTCCCGCGGGTTACGAACCAGTACGACTTTGGCGTGCGTGGTCATGGTTTCTGTTAGGAAAAAGTGCCAAATCTTGTGGGCCGGGGCCCAACTTACCATGAGAGGAAAGTGTCTAATGACCTCAGTCATCCACCTGGACCGGCCTGGTTTGAAGTGACCCGTGACACACGCTCCTTCTGCCCGCTCCGAACGTAGAGATACGCCAGGCGGAACGGCAGCGGGTCCGCCTCCTCGGGGAACCGCTCGGTGAGCTTGCTCACCAGCTCGATGGCCTTCTCATACTTCGCCGCCTGCTCGTAGGCGCTCAGGAGCTGCATCGCCGCACCCCGGTCCTGCGGCTGAAGCTCGACGAGTTTCTCCGCCACGGCCAGCGCCCGCTGCGGGTCGGGCTTCACGCTGCTGTAGATGAGGCCCAGCATCTCCAGCGCCGGCTTGTCGTCCGCCTTCTCCTTCAGCGCCGCCTCGTACTTCGCCACCGCCGCGTCGAGCTTCCCCGCACGCTGCCAGTAGCGCAGCAGCTCGCGCCGCGCCATCTCCGCCTCCATCGGACTCGACGGGTCCTTGATCCACTCCTGGTAGAGCGCCTCTACCTTCTCCGGCTGGTTCATCTTCTCGTGGAGCGCGGCCAGAGCCAGCCTGCACCGCCGCAGCAGGAGGCCACGCGACGCCTCGGGCACGTTCTTCAGCGCCTCCTCGAACAGCGGCAGGGCCTTGTCGTAGTCCTCAGCCACGGAATCGCCACGATTCCGTGGCTGGTTCGGGGAGGTTTGGAGGGAAAGACCGATTCCCTCCAAGGGGTGACAGCGGAGCGACGCGAGCTGGCGCAGCGTCGCGCAGCGCAAGAGGGGCGGTAGCCCCTATTGGAACTCGGTGAGGCTTTGCGAGCCGAGTTCCTTCCGCATCAGGAGCTGGCCGAGGCTTAAGGCGTAGTCGGCCCGCGCCCCGGCGTCCTTCTCCCGCCCGTATGCCTCGCGGAAGCACTCCTCGGCCTTCGTCCACTGGGCATACTGGAGGCACACCTGCCCCGTCGCCGCGAAGAACTGCGCGGGCAGCTTCTCCGCCGGCGTCTCCGGCGTGTCGGGCAGCTCGCCCATCGGCGGAGCCACAGGCGGCCTCACGACTGGCGGGGCCGGCATCTTCGCCGGCGGCGCCTTCGGCTCTACAGCCTTAGGCGGCGCCGCCTTGGGCTCGGGCGCCTTGGCCTCAGCCGCCGTCGCCGTCACGCCGAACAGCAACGTGGCCGCGACACACAACACGACCCCCGCTTGCCGACGCAATGCCCGGCTCATTGCAACTCCTTTGCTTCCAACCACTTGACGCCTCCCGTGCCTTCACGCAACGGCCGCTTGGCGATTCTCGCCGTTCCGGCTCGCAGAAACAGACACTCGCCCGACTCGCCGCCTTCGTCGCGCCCTGGGGTCGGATCGGGACCTGCAACTTGACGCCATGCCGCCCGGCCCCCAACCGCGATCTTGACAATCACCTGGGCTTGGCACCCAGATCCGCTAGCTTCCTCTCAGCCATAGCCTTAATACGCTTCCTCAAGGATTCCTCTTCCACGCGATTTGCGAAAAAGGCATCGAGTACCTGAATAGCCTCAATACTCGTAAGGCATCTCTCGATACTCTCGAAAGCGCCGGCAGATACCACGTTACCGCGAAAACGAACCAGTGTGCGGCAAAGCGTTTCGACTGCTCTGGGGTCCCCGAGATGGCCAAGGGCTAGCGCAGCGGTGTTGATGTACTCTGGCGGGCTGGCAACTGGGCAATCGGAGTTTAGGAGCCAGATGAGGGGTTCTACTGCCCTCTTCTCACCGAGGAGTCCCAGCGCTAATGCTTCATAAGCGCGGTCCTCTGTACTCCCCGGGCCAATATCTGCTCGGATCATTTCATTTCCCTTCCATATCCTCTCGATCAGCACCATGGGGGTTTGTCGTGCCTTCTCGGCAAGACCTTTGCTCAGCACTTCGCGCCTGCGCCAAAATGCCTCAGGAGCGCGGACAGTCCTCCACCATTGGACAACAGACGCAATCTCATCAGCTTTGGCTAGCCGCTCCATTAGTATCCAAGCAGTCGTCCGTTCCTGCCATGTGGCGCCCTTGTTGGCCCTTTCCTCAAGGAATGGGAGTATGTGCTTTCCTCTCTGGAGGATTCTGTCCCGGAATCGGCAGTAGACGGACCCTTCGTTCCCCACTGCGGCCCAGAACTCCGCATCCATGAGGTCCTCAGAAGTCCCAGCCGGTATGCCTGTGGTGCCCGTCTTCTCCTTTTGAGGTGGGGGGCCCCCTAAGGCTGAGAGTGGCCGAATGACTCCCACAACACAGAGTCCGAGGAACCCGAGAATGGAAAGTGAGAGCACATAGAGCGCAACGAGTATGGGCATGTTCGCGCGGGTCATTGGGCACTCCTTCCGAAATGTCGACGTGCAGCTACTGGCCGGGCCATGCTACCCACCACAGCGATGCCGCGGGGGCGCGCTTGGTGTTGCTGCCACAGTGAACTTCCCCGAGTCTCGTGTGTAGCTCCCATGCATCAACAAACTCCGCCTTGACGGCGGTGCGGGCCTGCAGTTTTGCCGTAATGTACGTCTCAAACGGGTCCAGCTTCGTATCGTCCGGGTCGGCGCGCGTCATGGGCATGATTGCCTTGCCCCCCGCGACCAAGCAATTGACCACATTCGAAGTGTAGGCGCAGTACAACGCCTGCGATTTCCGCATGAAGAGCACTGGCAACTCGATGATTTCCAGCACCCCCTCCCGCAGTTTCAGCGTACCCAGTGACTCCCTTATGCGGTCCAGGCGACGCTGAGGACCGGGCCAGTCCGGTTCGTACTCCTCCGAGAAGTTCGTCTTGATGAGAGACGTCACGGCATACACCCGGGAATGAACACGATGGGTGGTCCGGGTGATTCCCAGGGCGTCATTGATAGTCTTGCGGTCCACCTTGACTTGTGTTGTACCGCCTCCGGACTCCACTACGCAGTATTCGTTTCCGAGGCGGAGAACCAATCTACGATCCCTGCCTTCCGAGTATTGGCCGGCGAATCTCGGCGCAGCAAGTGCCAAGGTTGATTCTTCATTCGTATCGTCGAGCGGCTGGGTCAGAGTGGTCCATTCGGCCCCATTGTCCTTGACGAGCAGATTCGTGATGGTCTCGGTTTTGGTGGCGCCAGCCCCACCTTCCCCACCGGAGCAGCCCACTCTCAGCTTCGTGTTGCCCTTACCGGCAAGGAACTCCAGGTGCATGATGTCGACCGCCACTCTAGGGCTGGGAACCAAAGCGGCGGCTCCCTTGTCCTTAGGCACGAAGCACAGGACCTCATCAACGTGCTTGGCCGTGTCCAGCCAGCTTGTTCCAACGAGCAGTATGGGATTGAAAGAAGGGCCAACCTGCACCTTCTGAGCTGACAAGAAAGCTCTCACGGCACTATCCGTTCCAAACCTGTCTCCTCTTACAACCCTCCCAAGTGGGTACCCCACGAGAGGAGGAGTGACCTCAATGTCGCCCCCGTTCCCGCCTCCCACTCCAGCGGCTCCGGACGACACATAGCCATAGCAACTTTCTAGCTTGCGCAAGTCCTGAGGCCATGTAACCACTTCGGTACCGTCCCCCTCCTTCCTTCCGAGGTCTAGGATAGTTGGGATGCGCTGGTTAGCACTGCCGGTCGTATTGGTTAGCTCTGCATAGTCCTGAAGCCAAAGCCGGGTTGTGCCGAACCATCCTCCGGTTCCTTGCTCAAGCACCGGGATCGTTGTCTTTGTGCGGATCTTGTTCTCAATGTGGTGGTTGGCATAGATGACTTCGGCTTGTTGTCCGTTCCATGCAAGCACCAGGGGGGCGACCTGGAGGTGGACCTTGTCTGAGAAGCCGGGCACGTCTTCCCATCCCGTTGCCTGTGCTGGGTTTGGTCTTTGGTAGACGAGCTCGATGGTCAAGCTGCCGTCGAAACTAGGCGCTGCAGGGTCGCCCATATAGTGAAGGGCCTCGACAGCCATCACGTGGTCTCCCCTCTTGGTTAGGTATATCATTGGCACCACTGCTTCCATCCACCCCGTGCCGGCCGAGGAGAACAGCAGTTCCTCGCCGCCTGCGTTCCTAGACTTGAAGACTCTCAGATGCGTGCCGGCGCTCGCAGGGATTCGGAGCGCCGCCCGCAGGCCGAGCCTCCGGATTACATCACCAGGGGTTCGCAACACCAGCTGCGCTGTATCATTCACGTCCCCGCCATCGTTTATCACCGTGTCCTGCATGTCCATGGCCTCGGAATCCGTTCGGTCGCTGTTCGAGTTGACCAGAACGACGGCACCACGCTCTCGCGTAAAGGTGTCCTCGCCGAGCTCGTCTTTCCATTGGTCGCATCCGCCTGATCGGTCGGTGTCGACATCCAGGTCCACAAGGAACACTTCGACCTTGCCGCAAGCCAGTGTGACACCGTTGCGCCTGATGTCGCCCTGCAATTGGTAATCCTCGCAGTTCACTCCGTACATCTCGCCAGGGTCCATGCGAAGGTCATTGTTGAAATCGTCCCACACGCGCGCAGTATATGGTTCGCCCTCCGGCTCAACTGTTATCAACCAACGTGAGAGGCCCTTGAGGTAGTATGGCCCACCTTCAGGGTCAACTCTGAAGGCAGCACCGTTGACTGTCATCCTGTAGCCATCCAGCGCCTTGTCTGAGAGCCCACTCGGCAAACCCCTCACTCTCATGCACAATGGCCGGTACAGGGTATTGACGCAGTTAGGGTTCCGCACCTCGCTCGGCACCCACCTTGCCAGCGCGTTGGGCTGACCCGGCATGCCGCCGGTGTCACCCTGGTAGGCCGCGCTGAAGATGCAACTTTGGGCTGCCGTCTCGCTGAACGTGGCGCTCAGGGTCATGACGGCGGTCTCGTCGAGAGCAAGAGTCGCGGTGGCTTGGAACGAGTCCACGTTGCCCGTCGGGCTAGGAAAGGTGGCGGGGTCAATGGCGACGGTCGTGTTGACGCCCTGGAAGGTGCCACGGAAGATGAGGCCGGCGGGGGCGTCGGGGGATTCGGCGAGGATGGGGTCGTCGTGCTGGATCGGCCCGCAGTCGTTG
>ERZ795050.383-NODE-383-length-70641-cov-7.468081_pt1 | contig 70641 bp, 82 predicted proteins | sample MGYA00375134_ERZ795050 | MGnify/ENA primary metagenome ERZ795050 (study PRJEB30179, sample SAMN05720221) | activated sludge metagenome | isolation source: Anaerobic digester | place: Japan | collected 2015-05-26 ... | reverse complement strand
CGCGTTCGCTCGCTGGCGGGGCGTTCCCGACGCCGTAGGCGTGTCCTATGGCATCTCCTGCGCCCGAGGGCCTCGACGCCAGTTCCGATGGTTGAGCCGGTCGGCCTCGCGTCGGCGGCCATCTCGACAGGCATCGCAGAGCCGCCGACGGCGAGGCAGCGCGGCGCCGCAGTCGGGACAAGGCCGCTGCGCCGTCCTGGGCATCGCATGGTGAACGAGGGACGGCACACTCGGCCTCGGATTCCTTCTGCGCCACCAAGGCCCTCCCGTCATCGCGAGGTAGGCGCGGTACGTCGCCTCATCGGCGGCGAGCGCGCTGTTGTCCGCCCACGAACACCGCGAGGGCGAGGGGGACAGCAGGCGGCATGGTCCACCCTTGAGTCGGCATCGGCCATTGGGCTTCACGTGGGGACAGCGCCGTCGCGCCCACGCGGCCAGGAGTTCAGCTTCGCTGGCGGGCGTCTCTGTCGCCGAAGGCGCCGACGGCCGAGGCGCCCTCGCGGCATCGTTCCTGGGGCACGTGGGGACGTTGGGGATGGCGCCCAGCAACGGAGCGGCTTGATCACAAGTAGTGTTCACCGGCCCGCCCTCCCCTTGCACGATGCGTTGGCGCGATGTATGATGCCCAGGAGAGTGGCCTTGTCCTTGTCGGCCAGCCGAGGCCATGCAAGCACGACCTCGACAAGCTCCTGGGCGACGGTGCCCGCGAGAAGCGCTACGGCGTTGAGGCGGCAGTTTTCGGGGCGGACCGCAGTACCCCTCGCAGTACCGCCGCCAGAGGGCTCTCGCAACTCGCGGCTTTGCAAGTCGTTAGGGAGATGGAGCAGCGGACTCATAATCCGTCGGTCGAAGGTTCGAGTCCTTCAGGGCCCACCAACGACGCGACACGCCAGAAGCCCGTGGGATGCCATATTCCCACGGGCTTTGCCTGTTCTGGGCTCTCGACCGACTCGTAGACCTCCCAAGCACAATGCGGCAGGATGCGGCGGTTCCGGTCGCATGGACCGCGCGCGGGCCGCGCGCAGAAAGGAGCCTGCGTGTCGAATCTGAGACGCTTGGATGTGCCAGGCGGGTCTCCCGTGGGAGGGCCGCCGCCGAACCTGGCCGACCTGGTGCGCGTGCTGACGCCTCACGTGAATGCGCTCTACGCGCTGCTGCCACCTGGCGTCCGCCTCGAGGTGCGGCAGAAGGCGAGTGCGATCGAGGTGCCAGGCCAGCCTCCCCTTCCTCCGCTGACGATCAGCCGGGGGGCAATCACGGTGGACATCGAGATGGCTCGCATCGGGGAGGCGCCTCCGCCGCTCCTGGACGAGCCGGCGACCTGACTGTGCGGAAGGAGACGCGACATGTGGACGCGACGACAGGTGCGCGGCTTCACGCTGGTGGAGCTGCTGGTGAGCGTGGGCCTCACGGCGCTGCTGTCGTGGGGCGTGGTGACGCTGTATTCGGCGGCCTGCCGCCTGGCGGCGACCGCGACGCTGGAGGCGGAACTGACGGCGAACGGCCGAGCCGCCTTGGACCTGATCTGCCGCGATCTGATGCAGGCGGCCGGTCCCGAGGTGGGCTACCTGTGCATCGAGGCCGAGGAGCCGTGGGCGACGGTGCGGTTCGTGGCGCCGACGCTGACCGTGGGTGCGGCGCACGTGGCCTATCAGGTGCGCGACCTGGGGCCGGGCCGCGAGCGGATGCTGTGCAGGTGCCTGAAGCGGCCGGTGACGTCGGCCGAGATCCCCGCCGACGGCGACTACAACGAGGTGTCGCCCCTGGGTGTGAACGTGGAGGAACTGACGGTGGAGCACGTGGGGCTCTCGGGCTCGCTGGAGCGCGGAGGCAACACGTGGCAGGGCGCCGCGGCGCGATATCCACGGTCGGTGCTGGTGACGGTGCGGGTGGCCGATGCCCGCCGCGGCGTGAGTCTGGTGGTGTCGTCCGGGGCAGTGCTGCTGGCCTCGGGGTTCTGACCGCCCGCGAGGGCGGAGGAGGTGGCGCCGATGGCGGCCTGGGGGCTGAGGGTTCCCAGGCGGGGTGTTGCAAGCACCCTCGTGCCATCGGCGCCGCGGGCAAGCTGCTGAGGAGAGTAGGCCAATGGCGTGCGGAAGTCAAGGAGCGGGCGTGCGGAAGTCAAGGAGCGGGCGGCCGCTGGGCGCTGGCTGAGGGACCGCGTGGTCGAGCTTGTGCGGCTGCCGGCGAGCGAGCTGCTGCGGAACCCCCGCAACTGGCGGCAGCATCCCAGGGAACAACGCGAGGCGATGGAGGGCATCTTCGCCGAGGTGGGCGTTGCCGGCGCCGCTCTGGCCCGCCGTCTCGCGGATGGCCGTATCGAGCTGATTGACGGGGAACTGCGCGCCGACGTGGCCGCCGACGAGCCGATCCCCGTGCTCATCCTGGACGTCACGGAGGCCGAGGCCCTCAAGCTGCTGGCGGTGCACGACCCCATCGGTGCGATGGCCGAGGCGAACGAGCCAGCGCTCCGCGAACTGCTCGAGGAACTCGATACCGACCAAGCCGGCCTCCGCGACCTGCTCGTCGAGCTCTCGGGCTACGAGAGCGAGTCCGACGAGGTCTTGGGCGAACTGGGGGAGTCGCCCGTGCCCGAGATGGACCTCCAGCCCTACGAGCACTACGACTACGTCCTCTTCCTCTTCCGCAACAAGCTGGACTTCGAGTCGGCCTGCGAGCAGCTCGCCCTCTCCACGGTGCAGGCGTCGGCGATGGCCGGGAAGCGCAAGATCGGGCTGGGCCGCTGCCTGGCGGGGGACCGCCTGCTCGCCCTGCTGGACGTGCAGCAGCGGAGGGGCAAGCGATGAAGCCCCTCGACCTCTCCGTCTGGATCCCGTCGAGCCACCGCACCGCCGAGGCGCGTCGAGCCATGGCTCTCCTGCCCACGGCAACGCTCGTCGTCGCCGACAGCGAGCGGGACGAGTACCTGCGTGCTGGCCACTCGGCCACGCGGCTCATCGCCCATCCCGACCTCTTCGGCCTCGCCCGCATCCGCAACTTCATCGTGCAGCGTGCGGGCACGGAGATCGTTGTGCAGGTGGACGACGATTTCCAGAGCGTGCACGCCTGGCCTGGCCGCAAGCGGCGCATCTACCGCGACCCCGACAGACTGATGGGGATCATCGAGGGCACGGCGCGGCTGGCAGCCGAGGCGGGCGCCCGGCTCTTCGGCTGGTCGAACGCGGGGAAGCCCCTGTATTTCCGCCCGCACGACCCGTTTGACTTTCGCGGCCCGGTCGGCCGAGTCCTGGGCACGGTGGGTGACGCCGTGGCGTGGGACGAACGGCTGGCCACGATGGTGGACACCGACGCCACGCTCCAGGAACTGCTCGTGAACCGCTTCGTGCTGCTCGACACGCGGTTCTACTTCCACTGCGGCGCCATCTACGGCAACCGGGGCGGGCTTCAGCGGATTCGCACGCGGGAACTGCGCGAGCGCGACCTCGCCCTCATGCGCCGGAAGTGGGGACCCTGCTTCGACGTGACGAGCAAGGCGAAGACGAAGGGGATGGGCACCAACGCGATCCGCGTGGTGCGGCGGATGTGACGTCCGCCCGGGCCTCTTCGAGGGCGAGATGCCGGCGTTGCGAGAGGCGGGCCAGGAGGCGGCGCCTCTCGGCGTCGAGGGCCACGTGGCGGGCATCAAGGCGTTCGGCCTCCTCGGCGGCCGCATCGCGTGCTGCGGCCAGGGCGATCATCTCGGCCTCGACATCCAAGATGGCCCGAACGGGCTGCGCGGTCCTGTTCATGCGGTGTCCTCCAGGCTTCGCGGAGACGTGACGGCACCCCCGAGATGATCCTAAGGCAGCGACCGCCAGGTGTCAAGCGCGCGCAGGCCCCTCCCGAGGGCGGACACGGAATGTCCACAGAAGGATGCCCGATCGCCTTCACTTACGGCGATGGCCGCATTCCCAAACGCTTTCCCTCCAAAGTCTTCAGTTCAGGGCGGGATTCTGCCGAGAAATCGGCCATATCGCCTATGCGTAAGGCACTGTCCCGGCTACACTTATATACGGGGAGAGGGACAGGAGAGACGAATGACCACGAGTGCGTTGAACGGGATGCGTCGGTTGGCCGAAGCGCGGGCGGCGGCTCGGCCACGGACCCTGTGCGGGCGATGCGCCTGGAAGCGCATCTGCGCCCGAATGGAGAAGGGCACGGATACGAGTTGCCCGTGCTACCAGAGGAAGGAGGTGACTGCGTGACATGTGAACCCCCCGCGGCCAGGGGAGACTGACCGCGAGGGGGAGCGAGAGGAGCCGTGTGGCTCCCTCGACGTGCATCATAGGGGAACGAGCGAGAGGAGTCAAGTCGTGGACACGGGACGCAAGACCTTCGAGGTGACCAAGTATCGGTGGCGCTACTGGGCCGTCCGCGAGTGCGGGCGCCTGGTGTGCGTGACGGTGTATCGGCGGGGGGCCGTCGAGGTTGCCTGCCGACTCAACGCGGCTGCCGAGGGGAGGGACTCCCAATGAGACTGAACGAACTGCAACGCGAGTGCCTGGACGCCGTGGCGGAGGGCCTGGCCGCTGCGGGTTGCGAGGTCGAGCGGCGCCCCACGGGCGTCTACGCGACGCTCGACGGCAAGGTGATGGCGGGATACCGAGCCGACCTGCGAGCCGTCTACGTGGCGACCGCCGACGCGGAGGGCGTGATCCGACACCTGCGGGGCATCCCCGACATTCGCATCGTCTGGGCCGGCCCCACACCCCCGCCGCCCCAACGCGAGCGACCGCACCGACGGCGTCGGCACCCGATCCGCCCGAAGGCCGAGGCCAAGCCCGAACCGAAGCCCGAGCCGACGCCTGAGCCTGCTCGTGTGGTCAGGGCGACGGTGAACGGGAAGCCCCTCGCACCGAGCCAGGCGCGATACCTGCTTCGCCTGAGCGGCCGCCGGTGGGATGAACACCCGAACCCGCCGACCCGCGAGGAGGCCCGCGAACTGATTGCCCTCCTGCTCGGGGCGCTCCGAGATCCCGCCAACGCCGAGGCGACCGCCCTGACCGTCGGCCGCGTGAGGGTGTGGTATCCCGACTTCGACCGCGGCGACGTGCGGCGCTGGGCCTGCGGCAAGGCCCCTGCCGGCCAGGGACGAGTCCGCACCCGACGGGCGAGCGTGCGGGCGGCCTCGACCATCGAGGCGCCCCCCGAACCCGAACCAGAAGATGACGCGACACGCGAGCGCGGCGAGGCGTGTCTCCTCGCCGCCCAGGAACGCTTGACCCAGAACCAGGAGAGCCGTGCATGAGACGATTGACCACCGTGCGAGGCTACGACCTGGCCGACGTGGCCTCGGCCCTCCAGAAGGCCATCCGACGCGCCGACGGGCGACTGGCGGGCTACTGGGCCATCGAGTTGTGGGAGAGCGGCTACGACGCCTATGCCTGGCGGCGCCTTCTCACGGTCTCGGCCGAGGACTGCTGGGGTATCATCACTCAGGAGATCGTTGCCCTTCACCACGCCTACCAGACCATCAACGCCGGCAAGGGCGAGCGGCGGGGGCGGGTGTTTCTGGCGAAGGCCGCCCTTCTCCTCGCCCAGGCCATCAAGTGCCGCGACGCGGACCACCTGACGAACCTCGTCTACGACAGGGCCGCCATTCCGACGCTGGTGCTCGAGGCGGACATTGCCGAGGCGAGGCGCACACGCGAGCCCATTCCTGACTACGCCCTCGACGTCCACACATCGGAGGGCAGACGGCGGGGCAAGACCAAGAGCGATTTCTTCCGCGACGAGTTCAACGCCCTGAAACCCCGAGAGACCGGGCTGTTCGATCACCTGGCCGACGGAAGCGAGGAGTGACCCGATGCTGGCCGACCGTTACCGACCGGAAGCGTGGACCGACGTGGCGGGGAACGAGCGGGCCGTCCGCTCCGTGGCCCGCCTCACGATGGAGGCGGCGGAGACGGGCGAGTCGCTCGTCCTTCTCCTGAGCGGGCCGCCAGGCGTGGGGAAATCCAGCCTGGCCGCCCTGGTGGCCAAGACCCTCGGGGCGCCGGCCGTGTGCATCGAGACCGTCGCCTCAGGCTGCTGCGACAAGACGCGCGTGGAGGGGATCGCCGAGGAGTTCGCCCACACGTCCCTCTACGGGAGCGGCTGGCGCGTGGCCGTCGTGGAGGAGTGCGACAAGATGAGCGACGGGGCGTTCAGCCTCTTCCTCACGCTGTTGGAGACCCTGCCCAGGAAGAGGGCCGTCGTTTTCACCAGCAACCTTCCGCCCGACCGCCTCTACCTGGGCGGCGATGAACTCCAGCGGCGACGATGGGGCGCCTTCCTCTCGCGAGCCTACGGGATCGTCTTCACCAACAAGGGCCTGGCGAGGGACGGGAACGGGCGCCCAGGACCTGCGGCCAGGCGTCTCCACTGGATCGCACAGAAGGAAGGGGCAAGGAAGTCCCTGGACTGGTGCGCCGACCTGTTGACACGCTGCGAGGGCAATCTGAGGATGGCGATCCACCAACTCAGGCTCGAAGCCTGAGCGACCAACGAATCGGGGCGGGTTCCGAGGCCAGGGACGCGCCCCGATTCTCTGGCCCGACACACGTTCAGGGAGGCCACAGGACGTGCGGCGTCGAGGGCGTTGAACCCATCCTACCTCTGCCCCATTCCCAACGCCCCACGCACGCGAGTATAGGAACCCCCCCCCCCCCCCCCCTCCGGGTCCTCTCCGGCGGGGGGAGGCGAGGCGGGACTTTTTATTTCGGGCGATTGGGGGATGTGGTGTGAATTTTGGGATTTCACGTTCACAGGCTAAGGGGCAGGGGCACATGGGGGCTGCGGCGACACGCTGGGCGGCAGGCGCACAGGGATTGGCGATTCTCGGCGTTCTGCTGCGGAGAAGAGCCTCTTTATGAATCAACCAGTCTCAGTGCTATACGGGCGAGAACCAGGCGTTCCGTGGAACGCCTGTTGACAAGCGGACTGGGCATGGTAGAATCTGCTCGGACGCGACCGGTGATGACTCGTGGCGAAGGCCCGACGGCGGAAAGCAGCCGCACCGAAGCGTCCTTGCACGGTCGCCACTCCGCTTCCCTCCCCTGCCCCTCCGCCAGCCGACCGCGATGCCCGTGTTCTGCTGGCGCTAGACACCATCGAGTTGCGCACCGCACGGGCGCTGATCGCGAAGGCCGCGTCGGGGCGCCGTCTCACCAAGCGCGAACTGGATAGCCTTCCGAGGCTGCGGGCTCTGATCGAGCGCAGGGCCGGCCGTGGCTCGGGCCAGGCGGCGTCCCCCGACGCGGCGGCCACCGTGCGCGAGGTGGCGGAGCGGTTCGGCGTAACGGTGCGCACGGTGCACAACTGGAAGGCGGAGGGGATGCCTGGTGGCGAGGAGGGGTATGACCTGGCCGCGATCCGCGCGTGGCATGACGAGCGGCACCCCAAGGCCGCGACGAGCAGGAGCGACCTTCAGACCGAGAAGGAGAAGTGGGACAAGGAGTTCCGGCGGATGCGGTTCCAGCTCGCGGAGATCGACTATCGGATGAAGACGGGCGATCTGCTGGACCGCGGCGTGGTGGAGGCGGACACGCGCGAGATCGTGAGAGCGTTCCGCGACGAGCTGTTGGGGATGGCTGCGGCGCTGGCGCCGCAGCTCGTGGGCCTGGACGCGAGGCAGATCAAGGAGGCGATTGACCTGCGGGTGCGTGACGCGCTGAACGGGCTGGTCGCCACACTGGGCGGCGAGCGCGCCGGGGAGGGGTCCACAGAATGAGAGGCAGCGCCCATCCTGGCCTCGACCGTTCCGCCGTGCTGGCGGCGCTGCGGCCTCCGAGGCGTGTGCTGCCGTCGGAGTGGGTGGGCGACAACCGCCGCCTGACACGGGACTCGTCGCCCGAGCCCGGCCCGTTCCGGCTGGACCGCACGCCGTACTGGCGGGAGCCGCTGGACAAGTTCGCGGACCCGTTCGTGCGGAAGATCACGGCGGTGACGGCGACTCAGGTGGGGAAGACGGACGGGCTGATGGCGAACACGGTGGGGTGGGCTGTGGACGTTGACCCTGCTCCTGGGGTGTACGGGATGCCCCGCGACCCCGACATCGCGTATCTGTTGCGCGAGCGCTTTCGGAAGAGCTTCGAGGTGTCGCCTGGCTTCAGGCGTCACCTCGACCCCGCCTCGTGGATCTCGCTGACCGACCAGGTGATGAGCTTCGACACGATGCCGCTGTACTTCCTGTCGGCCGCGAGTCCTGCGGCCCTGGCCTCGAAGCCTGCGCGGTATGCGTGGTTGGACGAGGTGGACAAGTGGCCGCGGTTTTCGGGGCGCGAGGCTGACCCCGTGTCGCTGATCCTGGAGCGGACGAAGAACTTCCATGACCGCAAGATCGTGCAGTGCTCGACCCCGACCCTCAAGAGCGGCTACATCTGGGTCGAGTTCGAGGCGAGCCAGAGGCACGAGTACTGGGTGCCGTGTGCACACTGCGGCCGCTACCAGCTGCTCACGTGGAACCACCTCAAGTTCTCCGAGACGGAGCGGGACCCGAAGCGGATCGAGGACGAGCGGCTGGCCTGGTGCGAGTGCGAGCACTGCCACGGGCGGATCGGCGACACGCAGAAGCCCGCGATGCTTCTGGGTGGCCGGTGGGTGCCTGAGGGGTGTGAGATCGACGCGAGCGGGAACCTGGTGGGCGAGGTGGTTCCCGCGTCGCACGTGGGGTATCACCTCTCGGCGATCTACTCGCCGTGGGTCACGTTCAGCCAGATCGTCGCGGAGTTTCTGCGGTCGAAGGACGCGCCCGAGAAGTTGATGAACTGGCGGAACTCGTGGATGGCCGAGCCGTGGGAGGAGCGGGGCGCGAGCCTGAGCGACGAGCAGCTCCTCGTGCACGTGGGCAACTACGAGCGGGGGACGGTGCCGACGGCGGTGCAGGTGCTCACGGCTGCGGTGGACGTGCATGATCCAGGGCACCCGTTCCGCGTGGTGGTGCGCGGGTGGGGGCATGCGGAGGAGAGTTTTCTGGTGGTGGAGGCCGAGGCCGAGAGCTGGCAGGCGGTCGAGGAGCTGGTGTGTGTGCGGGAGTATCCGCGGACCTCGGGCGGCGAGCGGCTGCGCGTGGTCATGGCGGGCATTGACGCCAGGTACCGCACGAACGAGGTGTACGAGTTTTGCCGGGCGTGGAGCGAGATTGTGCGGCCTGTCTTCGGCCAGCCTGGGTACCGCATGAGCGCTCCGTTCAAGCCGTCGGTGATTGACTACCATCCGCGGAAGGGGCGTGTCGTCCGCAATGGCCTGGTGATCTGGCACGTGAACACCGACTACTACAAGGACAAGCTCCTGGCGTTGATGAGCCAGCCTGTGCCGACGGACCCTGGGTATTTCTGGCTGTGCTCGGGGGTGACGGATGGGTATGCGAAGGAGATGGCCGCGGAGCACCGCGTGCCGAAGGCCGATCGACACGGCCGCACGCGCATGGTCTGGGAGGTGAAGTACCGCGGCGTGGGCAACCACGCCTGGGACGCCGAGGTGTACGACCTGGCGATCGCCGACATGGCGGGGGCTCTGAACCTGCCTCGGCAGGATGGAGCGTGGAGCGCCGACATCGCTCCGCACAGGGGGGAGGAGGGCGAGCCGTTTGTCCGCCGCGGCGGCGGCTGGTGGGACGCGACGCGGTAGAGGAGGCGATGGATGGCAGAGAGCGTGGAGAGCCCGAATGCGGTGGCGTACAGCGTGGCGTTCGAGGCCGCTCGGACGCGGTGCCCGACGTGCGGGAGCGCTCGGACGTCGGTGTACCGGACCATGCCTGCGCCGCGTGGGCGGCAGCGGTTCCGGTTTCGCTATCACTTGTGCTGGGCGTGCGGCGTGCGGTTTCGGTCGCAGGAGCCGTGCGCGCTCGAGGAGACTCATCGTGCCTAAGCTGGATCTGTGGACGCGGCGTCTTCGGCGGGTCGGGCGGCGGGTGCTCAGCCGACCTGGCGCCGTGGGGAGGAACGCCGCGTGCCCGTGCGGGTCGGGCCGGAAGCACAAGGCGTGCTGCGGGAGCGGCAGGAAAGTCGTTACTAACGGGTAGTAAGCGGGGGCTATGAAACCGTGCGCGCGGCTGGTATACGTGGGGACGTATCGCGTCTCCGTCGCTGCCAGGAGGGGGGGCGGGCGTGTAACCCGCCTGCCCCTCCGAGGGAGTTCCGATGGCCTCGACCGCTGCCGAGCACCTGGTGCTGGTGAACGCCGCGATCACGGCGATCCTCGAGGGTCGGGCCGTCGAATCGTATACCATCGGGAGCCGAAACCTTCGGAAGACGCCGCTGAGCGAGCTGTTCAAGCTGCGGAGCCAGTTGGAGGCGGAGGCGGAGCTGGACGCGGCCGAGGGCACGGGCGGCGGGTTACACACCTACCCTGATTTTTGGCCGAACGGATGAGCAAGGCCGCAGCAACGCCGAACTGGTTGGACCGTGCGATTGGCTGGATTTCGCCGCAGCGCGGCCTGGATCGCATGGCGGCGCGCTACGCGGCCGCCGCCTTCCACCGCGGGGCGGGCACCGACCGGCCTCGCAAGGGCTGGCTCACGGCGGGGGGGAGTCCCGACGAGGACATCCTGGGCGATCTGCCGGCTCTGCGGGCGCGGTCGCGGGACCTGGTGGCGAACAATCCGATCGCCCGGGCCATCGTGCATGGGATCAACCGGTACGTCGTGGGGAGCGGCCTGGTGCCGTTTCCGCAGATGGACAACGGTGTGCTGGGGATTTCGGACGCGGAGGCCGAGAAACTCCAGGACGCGGCGGAGGCGTTGTGGGACGAGTGGTGTCCTCTGGCGGACCTCGAGGGGCACGAGACGTTCTACGGGTTGACCGCTCTGGCCGACTGGGCGGAGCTGGAGAGCGGGGAGGCGCTGCTGTTGCGGCATCAGCGGCCTGACGGGGCGGGCCGCGTGAAGACGCGGTGGCAGGTGGTCGAGGCGGATCGGCTGGCGCAGCCTGACGGCGAGAAGGAGACGGGGGCCTTCCGCTCCGGCATCCGCACGGACGCCGACGGCGTGCCCGTCGAGTACCTGATCAAGAAAACGCACCCTGGCGACACGCTGGACGGCGTGGCGAAGCGGGGCGACTACGAGCGGGTGCCAGCCCGGGACGAGCAGGGCCGGCCGAACGTCGTGCACCTGTACAGCCGGCGGACGCGGCCTGGCCAGCGTCGGGGCCTGCCGCTGCTGGCCCACTGCATGACGGACCTGAAGGACATCGGCGAGTATCTGGAGGCGGAGCTGGTGGGCGCACGGGTGCAGGCGTGCCAGGCGTTGATCGTGAAGGGGCGGAAGCCTGCGACGAGCGCGAGGGGTGCGACGGGGAGCGTGGACGCGACGACGGGGAGCCGCATTCAGACCATCGAGCCTGGGCGGATCATCTACACGGACAGCGACGACGACGTGGTGCCGTTCAACCCCACGCGGCCGAGCCAGCTCATCACCCCGTTCGCGGAGCTGCTGTTGAAGCGGATCGGGGCGAGCATCGGAATCCCGTATGAGGTGCTGCTGCTGGATTTCTGGCGGCGGAGTTGGTCGAGCGCCCGTGCGGCGCTGCTGAGCGCTCGGATCGGGTGCTACCTGCCGCGGCGGAGCTGGCTGATCCGGAGCTTCTGCCAGGTGGCGTGGGAGGCGATGCTCGAGGAGGCGTTCCTGGCTGGAGAGTGGGAGCTGCCGCTCGAGCGGCAGAGCGATTTCTATAAGTTCAAGGCGGCCATCTGCCGCTGCACGTGGGTGGGGCCTGCGTTCGGCTGGGTGGACCCTGAGAAAGAGCTGAAGGCGGTCGAGCTGGGGATGAAGCTCGGGCTGGACACGTGGCAGCTCGCGGCGTCGGAACTGGGGCACCACTGGCTCGACCTCGCGTGGCAGATCAAGCGGGAGCAGCGGATTCGCAGGACGCTGGGGCTGCCGACGCCTGGGATGCAGCCTGGGATGGCCGAGGCTCAGGGGACGCCGAGCGGAGATCGGAGCGACCGCACTGACCCGCAAGAGGAGAGTCGGGATGCCGACTGATGCAGCCAACGTGGGAACACCGGCCGGCCTGGTCGAGCTGTTCGGCTCGCAAGCGTGGGCGATGGAGCCGAAGGCTCTGACGGCGTTCGTGTGCAACGTGGCGCGGCTCTACGCCGCGTCGCCGGCGGTGGAGGGGGATCGCGTCGAGCAGGCGCGCGAGGCGGCGCGGGCTCCGCGAGTGGCGGGCAGCGTGGACGGAGCGACGGCGGTAGTGCGGCTGAACGGGCCGATCCTGAAGAACGGGAACTGGGTGCTGGAGTACTTCGGCATTCAGTACGTCAGCACGGTGGCGGTGGGGCGCGTGCTGCGGGAGCTGGACGCCCGGCCCGACGTGGGGCAGATCGTGCTGTGGATTGACAGCCCCGGCGGCACTGTGGAGGGGACGCAAGAGCTGGCCGACCTGATCGCGGAGGTGCGCGAGACGACCCCTGTGCTCGCCTACATCAGCGACACGGGTGCGAGCGGGGCGTACTGGCTGGCCAGCCAGGCCAACTCCATCGAGGCGAACGATACGGCCCTGGTGGGGAGCATCGGCGTGTACAGCGTGATGACCGACTGGAGCCGGCTCTACGAGGAGGCTGGCGTGAAGGTGCACGTGATTCGGAGCACGCCGTTGAAGGGGGCGGGGTATCCTGGCGACAAGGTGAGCGACGCTCAGATCGCGGACGGGCAGCGGATTGTGGACGCGCTGGCCGCGAAGTTCATCGAGGCCGTGGCCGCCGGCCGGGGGTTGACGTTGGAGGCGGCGCAGGCCGTGGCCGTGGGGACCGTGTGGCTGGCCGCCGAGGCGCAGGAGAAGGGCCTGGTGGACGGCGTGAGCAATTGGGCAGAGTTCCTGCCGCGCGTGGTCGCCGGCGGAGCTGCCGGAACCTCAACACAGGAGGCAGGAAGCATGGCAGGCGAGCAGGACAAGAAGGCCCTCCAGCCGTACACGGCGGGAGAGCTGCAGGCGGCCTATCCCGAGCAGGTGGCCGCGCTGTGCAAGGAGGCCGCGTCCGCTGCGGTCGCGGCGGAGCGCGAGCGGTGCTCGGGCATCGTCAAGGCGCAGGTGTCGAGTTCCGACGAGCAGACGCGGCTGGCTCTGGGCGCCATCGAGAAGGGCCAGACCGTGGCGGAGGCCGACAGTGCGATGAAGGGGGCGGAGCTGGAGCGGCTGCGCAAGGGCGGGGCAAAGGCCGTGGGCGCGAGCGATGGCGACTCGCCGAGCGAGCCTGGCGGCGACAGCGAGGCCGCGTGGAAGGCCGCGTGGGGGAAGAACGCCGAGCTGCGCGCCGAGTTCGGCGGGGACGAGGTGGCGTATCTCGCGTACTGCAAGGCGAAGAAGGAGGGCAGCTTCCGCGTGAGGTGAGCCGCTGGTGCGGCTCGCGCGTGTGAGGGCAGCGAACGGAGACGACCTTCACACCACGAGGAGACCAGGGATGTTGACGACTCTCGGCATCTTGACCGCCATCGGGCTCCTGTGCATCGTGGGGCTGGCCCTCTCGGCCGACACGCCCTACGTGCAGGACGTCGGGGAGATCGGGTGGAACGAGCTGCCCGTGCTGGCCTCGACCACGATCTACGAGGGGGCGATGGTCGGCATGCAGACCAGCAGCGGGTACGCCCGCGGGCTGGTGGCGGGCGACGTATTCCGCGGGCACGCGCGTCAGAAGGCCGACAACTCGGCCGGCGCCAACGGAGCCATCAACGTGAGCGTGCTGCGGGGCCGCTACCTGTTGCGCGTCACGCTGGCGAACGTGGCGATCACCGACGTGGGCAAGACGGTGTTCGCGTCGGCCGACGACACGCTCACACTCACGCAGGCCACGGGGTCGCGCGTCGGCGTGATCCGGCGGTATGTCACCACGAACACCTGCATCGTCGAGTTCCAGACGGAGGAGGGGATCGAGAGCGACATCCCCTTCGTGATCGGGGCGAACGCCAACACGGCAGGGTCGGCCCCTGTGCTGAGTGCGACGCGGACGGCCATCGCGCGGTTGTACTCGGACGACGGGGGTGCGGCCATCGTGGGCGACGTGCGGACGCTCGTGACGCGGTTCCTGATCACGGCCGACCAGAGTGCGTCGGCGCTGAGCGGGACTTCGCACAAGGGGCAGATCGTCATCGCGGCCGACGCCAAGAGCGGGACAGACACGCACGGCGGCCAGGTGGGCACCATCGAGGGGAAAGGCACGAGCGGGCACCCCGCTGAGGCGGGGGGCTGGGTGAACGCCGGCCTGGTGGGCATCGTGGACATGCCGCAGTATTCGGACGCGGCATCGGGCAAGGTGGTGTCTGGCCTGGCGGCCGCGGGCGTGACGCTCGCGGGCCTGACGGCGGGCCGCGTGGCGGCGATCCACGTGCCGACTCCCATCGCGGGGAGCTGGGGGCAGTTCGCGAACCTGGGCAGCGGCACGGACTACGCGTGCGGCGCCAAGATCGCGTCGATCACGGGTGCCCCGACGGACGGCACGGCCGACGGCGTGCTCAAGATCAACGTGGCGGGAACGGACTACTACGTGCTGCTGTTCACGGCGGCGCACGTGACGGGCGAATGAGAGTGACCCGGCGGGGGCCGGGCGTTCCGGCCCCCGCCTCACCTTGAACGAGAGGAGCTGGCAGCGATGGACACGGCTGGGTTGGGCGACGCGATTCGGCAACAGGAGAAGCGGCTGGTGGAGGCCCAGGCGCAGGTCGAGCAGCACGCGGCGAACTTGAACGCGGCGCTGGGGGCGCGGCAGATGGCGGAGACCGTACTCTGCGATCTGCGTGCGCTGAAGGCGCGGCTGGAGCTGGAGCCCGACGTGGGGGCCGCCGACGAGTGATTGGCGGCCATCAGCAGGCAGCGGAGGAGACGCCCACACCTGCTGAGGAGAGAGACGAATGGGACTGGAACGACTCGGGGTTCGCGGGATCATCGGGCGGTACTACCGCACGCTCCAGGAGCGGACGGTGGCGGCCTGGGCGACGCTCATCTCGGTGCTCCAGCCGAGCGACCAGGAGCTGGAGACCTACGAGGCGACGGGGATGGTGCCGCCGCTGAGCGAGCGGCAGGGCGGGCTGAAGCTGGGCGGGGTCCGCGAGTTCACGTGGACCATCCACAATAGGAAGTTCCAGACGGGGGTGACGATCCCTCGGGACTGGCTGCGCCGCGACAAGACGGGGCAGATCATGCGCCGGATTGACGAGCTGGCTATCCGGGGCATTCAGCACTGGACGAAGCTCATCAGCGACCTGATCGCTGCGGGCGGTGCGACGACGATCTACGACGGCGCGTACTTCTTCGCGGCGAGCGGTGCGCCGCACTCGGCCGGGTCGTCGGGGAGCCAGATCAACGATCTCACCGCGAACGAGGTGGCGGCCCTGAACGTGGGCACGGCTGCGGCCCCGACCGCCGGCGAGATGGCGAGCGCCATCCTGAACACCATCTCGTACATGATGGGCTACAAGGACGACCAGGGCGAGCCGGTCAACGCGGACGCGACGAACTGGCTCGTGCTGTGCCCGAAGGGCGCGATCTACGCCTCGGCGCTGGAGGCGATGCAGCCGCTGCTGCTGAACCAGGCGGGCGAGGTGCTGCGGAACCAGTTCCGCGTGCAGGTGGCGGTGGACCCGCGGAGTGCCGAGACCGTGAAGTTCTACCTGTTCCGCACGGGGGACGAGGTGGCGCCGGTGATCCGTCAGGAGGAGACGGCTGCGGAGCTGGAGGTTCTGGCCGAAGGCTCCGACCGCTGGGTCGAGGATGACGAGGCCCTGTTCAAGCTCCAGGCGAGCCGGAACGTGGGCTTCGGGCAGTGGGAGTCGGCTGCCCGCTGCACGTTGAGCTGAGGATCGGGACGCGGAGAGGAGACGCGGATGGCGATGCGAGGGAAGATCGTGCTCACGAAGCCCCGCGTGCTGGGCGACAAGGCCCGGCCCGCGGGGGCATCCCTCGGCGAGGTGACGCTCGCCGACTACTTGGTGCCGTACCACCTGGGCATCGTGCGGTCGCTGCTGGCGAGCGGCGGTGCGGAGTTGCAGGTGGAGGCCGAGGCGGGCGAGCCGGCGGGCAAGCGGCCCGCCGATGCGAAGAAGTAACCGAGTATCGGCCTGCCCGGCCGATGGCGCGAAGGGCCGTGGGGAGGATGCTCCCCACGGCCGGCGCTCAGCGTGAAGGGGAGCGTATGACACGGTGCTTGTGGTTCATTCTGCCCGGGTTGACGCCGCTGGCGGCGACGGCGGCGACGGACGAGGATCCCGTGATGCGGTGGGGGGTGGGCGGGGCTCTGTGCGTGCTGCTGGCCGCGGGAGGCGCCATCGCCAAGAAGTTGCTCGAAGCCCACCTGGCCAACGTGGCGAAGATGACCGAGGTGCACGACCGCACGTCGAGGGCCGTGCTGATGCTGGCTCGGGAGTTTCGGTTCCGGCCGTGCACGAAGGACAGCGAGGTGATCCGGCAGCTGGACGAGGCGGCTGGGAAGGAGTGCCCGTGAGTTTCGCTGACGCGATGGCGGCCGACATGGATGCGGTGTTCCTGAACGCGGAGGAGTTCGGGTGCACGGGGGTGTACACCACGCGGGCGGGCGTGGCGAAGAGCATCGAGTGCGTGATGGAGCTGGGGACGGACGAGGAGCGGGACGGGGCGGACGGGCGGACGCGGGTGCGGCGTGCGACGCTGCACATCTCGTGCGGGTCGTCGGGGATTGCGGCGCCGGAGGCGGGCGACTCGTTCGTGCCTTCGGGCGGGGACGAGTGGGCGGTGGACAGCGTGCTGATGGCGGATGGTGTGGGGGCGACGCTGTCGCTGGTTCGGAGCGAGCCGCGGCGGCGGACGGGACAGGGGCGGGTCATTGAACGGAGTTGATGATGGCCCTCACGCCGACCGGGTTGATCGCGAAGCCACTCGATCTGGTGTGCGACCTGTTCGCCGCGATTCCCGCCTTCCAGCGCTGGACCGGGCACGAGAACGACGCGACGGGCGCGAAGACTCACACGCACATTGAAGACGCGGAACTGGACCCTGAGACGGGTGTGGCCGAGGTACCGCACGTGATCGTGTTGCTGGGCGACAGGATGGAGGGGGACTCTGAGCAGGGCGGTTCAGGCGCTCGGAATCACTTCGTGCACAAGTGGGAGGTCGGCCTGCAGGTGAAGGCGGCGATCTCGGCCGAGTACAAGGACGTGCCGAGGGATATGTTTCTGGAGTTTGCGAACGCGCTAGGCGCGGTGCTGGCCGGGATGGAACTCCTGGCGGGGACGGGGGGAATGCCGAACATCGTCGGGTGGCGGGCGCTGGGGCCTGCGGGCAGAGCGGACCACAGGGGCGTGGGGTCGCCGGAGGGTGATTTCATGATGCAGGAGTTCGCGCTGTCTCTGGCGGAGGCCCGATGATGATCTTCCTCGACTTCACGCAGTTCGGGCCGCCGGAGGCGAAGGCGGCGGGTGTGACGGAGGGGCTGGCCAGGGGGTTGCACGCCGCTCTGGAGCACTGGCAGGCGCGGTACAAGGACCGGCACTTCACGTTCGAGGCGTACAGCCTCTACGGCTACCAGCCGCGCACAGAGAAACACGAGTTCCGGAAGGCGAAGCGGTTCAAGCACCGGAACCCGCTGGTGTTCACGGGGCGGAGCCGCGAGGCGACGAAGGTGTTTCGGACGAAGCTGGTGGCGGGAGGCGAGCGCGGGATCAAGCGTGCGTATGGCGTGCACGAGAACCTGCCGCAGTATTTCTACATGTGGCGCGGGGGCGCCCCGCACAAGGCCGAGGAACTGTACCGCACGATCGAGCCCGAGGAGCGGGAGTTCCGGGCGATCGTCCTCGCCCACGTCGAGCAGGGGCTCGCCGGGGCGTCCAAGAGCGTCCAACGTGAAAGGGTCGCGTGATGGCAGTCTACACGGTGGGGCCGTTGTACCTGAACACGGGCGCCGGCGGGTCGCTGCTGGACCAGGTGCAGGACTTGGGTTTTTCGCCGAACGTGCGGCGGCTGTTCGGGGGCGGGGACGGGTTGCCGGACCCGTCGCACGCGGCGGTGGCGGGGCTGGACGCGGACTTCAGCTTCACGTGCACGGATCTGGGGACGCTGCTGGCGCTGGCCAGCGGTGCGTTCGTGACGGCGGGCCTGGCGTTGAGCTCGAGCAACAAGGGGGAGTTCTACTTTCGGCAGATGGCGAACACGGGCGAGCGTGCGACGGGGAGCACGCATCTGCAACTGCTCGTGAACAAGGGGCTGATGGTGCCGACGGGGATCAGCGCGTCGCACGGCGGGGTGGCGAGCTGCTCGGTGCAGATCGCGGCGGTGTACGACGGGAGCAACGATCCTGTCGTGCTGAGTGCGGTGGCGGCGATCCCTGGGACGCCGGACGTCACGGCGTTGTACACGGTGGGCAAGGTGGCTCTCGCGTGGAGCGGGGGGTCGGTGAGCCTGGACGACGAGGTGACGAGCATCGCGTTGGACACGGGCATTCGGCTGGTGCGCGTGGGCGGGGGCGGGAAGGTGTGGGGCACGTTCGTGGCGATCCAGGATCGTGCGCCGTCGCTGCGGGTGAGCGTGACGGACGCGGCGGTGCTGGCGACGCTGGGGATCGGGGGGAAGGCGATCACGAGCGGGAGCGTGTATTTCCGGCGCTTCCAGGAGGGGAGTGCCGTGTACGCCGACAACCAGCTCCAGCACGTCAAACTGGCGCTGTACGAGGGCTGGGCGGGCGTGACGGGGCTGTCGGCTGGTGGGAACGGTGTGGCCGGCCCCGAGTTGAGCATCGAGCTGACGAAGCCGACGGCGAACGCAGCGATCGTGGCGACGGTGGGCGTGGCGATCACGTGAGGGTCAGGAGCGCGCGATGGAGTTTCGGCGGTTCTTGTACTGGTTTCCTGGTGTGGACGCGCCGACCGACGAGGTGATCGGGCGGTGCGGCCTGACGGAGGTGTTGCCGCCCGCGTGCGCGCTCATGCGCCGGGGGGCGACGGGGCCCGACGGCGAGCGGGGCGTGGTGTGCGGGCTGGCGCCGCCGCGAGACGCGACCGAGCAGGCGTTCGGGTACTACCCGGAGAGCCAGACGTGGCGGGCGTGCGATGGGCGGGCGTGGTGGCTGGGCGTGGCGACGGGGGCGGCGCCGCGGCCTGAGGACCTGGAGCGGCCGAAGCAGGTGCGGGGCCACGACGTGCGGCTGGGGGACGGGCGAGCCTGGCGTGTGCCCGTGGCCAAGCGGTTCGATCTGCAGACGGGGCGGCACGAGCTGGCGCTGCCGCAGGGGCTCGACCTGAGCGAGGACGGGAAGTGGATCGCCCGTCCTCTGCCGGCGTTCGTGGCGTTGAGCGAGCGGGTCGAGCGGGCGTGGTCGGACTACGCTCGGATGCTCGAGGGGCCTGTGGAGGTGGACGCCGAGTTGTGGCTCGGGCTGGCCGTGGAGGCGTTGACGCTGAACTACCACGTGGGGCGGTGGGAGGCGGCGACGCTGGGTGTGTTGAGCACGAGCGTGGTGCACGACGTGGTGGAGGCGGTGCTCGACGTGCCGACGCTGCGAGCGGCGGCGGATGGGGCTCGAGGAAAAAAAGCGGACGGTCCTCCCGGCGGCTCCTCTACCGCCTGTGGCGAGAGGGGCGGCTGAGAGGACCGCACGTGCCCACGTATGCGGACCTGGAGTGGATGGCGGCCGAGGAGGGCGGCGAGCCTGGTGACCTGCTCGTGCGGGCGTTGGACGCGGCGCGGGCTGAGCGTGGAGAGTGAGCGATGGCGTTGTCGAAGGATCGGATCGTCATCGAGGGCGACGCGGCCGACGCGATCCGCGAGTACTCGAAGCTGCTGGACCAGAACGTGCAGTTGAAGCAGCAGATGCGGGACTTGCGGAAGGAGGCGAAGGGCGCGAGCGACGACATGTCGGGGGGGCTGTCGAAGACGGGGAAGGAGCTGCTGAACCAGGCGGTGTCGTGGCTGAGCGTGGGGGCGGCGGTGGCGGGGGTGACACGGGCGTACCAGGAGCAGTTGCGGATCGGGAAGGAGCTGGCGGAGCAGAGCGACAAGCTCACGGATTCGCTGGCGAAGGCGTTGAGTGCGGCGGGCGACACGCGGCAGGCCCCGCTGATCAAGGCGGCGCTGGAGGCGATGCCGGCTCCGAGCGTGGGGATGCAGGGCCGCGTGTCGGCGTACCAGGCGGTGCGAGGGACGATGCCGAACGCTCCGCTGGGTCGGGTGCTGTCGGTGACGGCGCAGGCGTTGCGGGCCGAGGACGCGGGCGCCGTGCCGTCGGAGTTGGGGAGCCTTGCGGGCGCGCTGGCGGGGGTGTTCCCGCAGTGGTCGAGCGGGCGGGCGGCCGACATGGCCTTCGTCTTGCAGCAGGCGGCGGGCCGCCGCGGCGGCAAGATGGATACCGAGGGGTTGAAGGTGATCAGCCAGTGGGCTGAGGCGGGGATCGGCTCGCCCGAGCAGGGCCTCGGGCTGCTGCTCGCTGCGGGCGAGGCGGGGCAGAAGGGCACGGCGATCACCACGCTGATCGCGAAGCTGACCGAGCAGAAGCGAGTGACGGAGAAGGGTGCGGAGGGCAGGCTGCTGCGGAGCTTCTACGCCGAGAAGGACCCGCAGGCACGGCTGGGGATGCTGTCGGGGAATCGGCCGCTGTTGACCGCGCTGTTCGACGCCCAGGCTCCTGCGATGGCGGCGATGCTGCGGCGGCGTCCTGAGGAGTATGCGGGGCTGCTGGGCGGTGCGGAGGGGGCGATCAGCCGCGCCGCGGCGGACCTGATGAAGCTCCCCGGCTTCGCCCAGGTGCAGGCGGCGCGGGAGTATGAGGTCGCGAGCGAGCTGGCCGGGATGAGCGGCCCCGTGGCCGAGAAGGAACGGCGGGTCCAGGCCGTGGTGGCGGCCGCCCGGGCTCGGCGGCGGGTGCGCCAGCCGTGGGCGGTGGAGAGCCTGGCGGACTGGGAGGTGGGGTTCACGGCTCGGACGCTGGGTCCGGCGCACGCGGCTCGGGCGTATCTGCCTGCGGCGGAGGCGGACAAGTTCATCGCCACGTTCTACGGGGAGGGGGATGGCGGCGGCGCGGTCGCGTCGGCTGCGGCGAAGTCCGCGGAGTCGCTGGCGCGGTATCTGGGGACGATGGCGGGCGACGTGGGGCGGATGATGACGCGCCCCTGGGCCATGGCGAACGCGCCACACGGGGAGTGAGCGATGCCTTCGGCGAACGTGATCGGCGGCCAGCAGGTGCTCGAGATTCTGGGGGTTCCGGACGAGCCCGGGGGTGCGCTGTCCGTGATCGAGCATGAGGGGGTGGACGGCGCGGCGTTTCGGCAGCGGGGGAAGCGGAGCGCTCCGTTCCTGGTTCGGACCGTGGTGGATCAGGCGGACGGGGCGACGGCGAAGACGACGCTGGCCACGTACAAGGCGTTGGCGGGGGGCGACCCGATCAGCGTGTTCGACGCGCATGGGAACGAGTGGCCGAGCCTGGTGGTGCACGGGGTGCGGTGCCTGGAGCTGCGGCCGATTGCGACGCCCGTGGGCGGCGGGAGTCCGACGAGCACGGTGCTGCTGGTGTGCGAGTGGGCGCTGCAATCGGCGAACCTGGGGTGAGGTGAGCGATGGCGATCACGTCGGCGAGCCTCGTGCGGACGGGACCTGTGGCGGCTCGGCTGGAGTATGCGAGCGACCAGGTGTCGCCGACGTTTCGGGTGTATCGGGACGGCGTGTTGATCGCCACGACGGCGGCGACGTGGCTGGACGTGGCGTTCGGGCGGGGGGAGTATCCCGTCTTCGAGGTGTATGACGACGCGACGGCTCCTGGGCTGTGCTATCCCGACCGTGCGACGGTGCAGTGGCGGGGCCAGGGGGCTGGGATCGCGCACTACCGCGTCGAGCAGTTCGTGGGCGCGGCGTGGGCGGTGAAGGCGCGGGTGCCTGAGACGGGGGCGGGGTACTACCACTGGCGGTCGGCGCGGCTGGCCGACGCGACGGAGCATTCGTTTCGGGTGATCGCGGTGGGGGTCGGGGGGGCGGAGAGCGTGGCGGCCTCGCTGGACGTGCTGCTGGTGCGGGTGCCGGACCCGCCGGGCGTGGATTTCAGCTACGACCCTGAGACGGGTGCGGTGACCCTCTCGGCGGCCTGAGTGAGATGAAAGGGTGAACCGATGGCCGATCAGTACACGGGTGCGGACGCTATCCGCGTGTTCCTGACGGGGGCTGCGAGCGACGGGGGGGCGCAGAGCGATCCTGCCGCGAGCCTGGGGAAGTACAGGAGTTCGACGCGGCTGGACTCGCTGGGGGTGTCGGTGGTGTCGGGGCCGGCGAACATCACGGTGGAGTTCGCCTCGGCGGAGAACGGCCCTGGCGAGGGGGAGATGGACACGAAGAGCGTGAACTCGCTGAGCTGGACGGCGCCTGGGGATACCGAGGGCGCGGAGGTGACGATCGCCAACGGCGAGACGAAGCTGCTGCCGAGCAACGACCCGAACAAGTTCCTGATCGTCACCCGGACGTCGGCTGCCGACCTGGCGAACACGGCCACGATCACGCTGACGGACGTGATGAACAACCTGTGGGACAACGTGAGCGACGCGGAGCGGACGGCGGGGGACGTCGAGATTCGGTGCGTGTGCTTCAAGAACGTGTCGTCGAGCGAGATCAAAAGCCTGAAGGCGTGGCTGGGCACGATCGGCACGGCGGCGGCGGTGGACGCGAGCGGGTATGCCGCGAGCGGGGCGGTGACCGTGACCTCGAAGGTGGCGGCCGGGTTCGCGGACTGGGACGACGCGGGGTTCGTGCACAACGATGACACGAACGAGGTGATGTACTTCACCAAGACGGATTCGAGCAACCTCGCGGTGGCGGCTGGGGGGCGCGACGTGTGGGGGGACGGGGCTGCGGCGGGTCTGGAGGATCACGTCATTCGGCAGGTGCCGCAGTGGCGGATCGGGAAGGAGGCTCCGAGCGGGCAGCCGAACGGCTCGTTCACGGACGCGAGTGCTGGGGAGGGCGAGGCCTCGCCGGTGACGTGCTACCATCCCGTGTCGGCTGGGGATGCGGCGGTGGTGAACATCGGCGACCTGGCGGCGGGCTACATCTACGCCTTGTGGGTGGAGCGCAAGATCGTCGCGGGCGCCGCGGCGGACCCGTCGGTGCTCGACGTGTTTCAGTTCAGCTTCGAGAGTGCGTGAGTGTGACCAGGAGCGAAGCGATGCGGGGCGTGCGCACGTGGGTGCTGGTCGCAGTGTTCGCCCTGCTCCTCGCGCTCGCGGGCTGCGCCCTGTCGCCCGTGGACTTCGGGATCACGCTGTCCAGCAGGCCGCAGTTCGGCATCCAGGGCTGCGTGCTGGCGGCGGAACCCATCGTGGTAGGGCAGACCCGGCCCGACGCCTACGCCTACGGCTTCTCGCAGGGCTACCTGCTGCTGGGCGCGCGCGTGCGGAGCGCGTATGCGAAGGCGGCGGGGGTGTCCTGACTGAAGCGGTTCCACGTAGGGTACGTGGGCCTGTTTGCGGACATTCAGTACACGCGCCCGCTCATCGTGTTGATTCGGTTCCTTGCATCTTAGGAGTGCTGCGATGAAGGTTCTCTGGTGTGTGCTGCTGGTGGTGCTGCTTCCTGGCTGTGCTGGCATCCTCACGGGCGGCGGTGAATCCGCACCCGTGGCCGTGCCGATGGACATGGCCTACGACATCACGCTCGTCGTGGAACAGGGCGGCGTCGCGCCCACCGGCGAGGGCGTCGCGGGCGCTGAAATTGGGGACAACGCGAAAGACTTGGGCCTCGGACTGTCCGCCGCGCTGACCCGGTGGAATCCGCTGATCTGGATTTTCGGGGCGAGCAAGGCCGCTGACGTGGCCGAGAGCAGGGGCGGCGGCAGGGCGAGCGACGACTCCGCCGTGACCGACGCCGTGCTGAAGGCCCTGGCCAGCGGCGGCAAGTTCACCTACACGCGCAAGGTCGTGTGGAGGCCCAAGCCGTGAGGCGCGCGATCCTGTGCTACGTGGCGTCGTGGTGGGTGTCCGTGATCGTGGGGTGAGGCATGGGCGATACGCTGTTTCAGGCGGGCGACGTGGTGTGCGAGGTCGGCACGTTGTTGCTGGGCCGCGCGATTGCCTGGGCCACGCGGGGCCGCCGTGAGGCCAAGACCGTCTGCACCCATGTCGGGCGCATGGTGGACCCCACCACCATCGCGGAGGCGGGCCTGCGCTACAAGGTCCACGCCTTTGACCCGACGCGGCGGGTGCGCGTGTTCCGTTACCGCCCCGGCCTGCCCGACGCGGCCCGCGACTGCATGTGGCACAAGGCGTGGGAGTATGTGGACAGGGTGTATGGCTTCCTCAAGCTGGGCCTGCACCTCGCCGACGGCGTGCTGGAGAAGGTGCTGCCGGTCAAGCACGTCTACCTGTTCCGCCGCCTGTGCATGACGGACTACCCGATCTGCTCGTGGGACGTGGCGTGGGCGTATGACGAGTGTGCGGGGGTGCGGTTCGGCGTGCCGCCGCGTGCGGCGACGCCCGACGACATTCTGGACTGGCTTGAGGCGCACCCCGAGGACTGGGAGTGCGTGTACGACAACACGGGGAGCGCGTGAGTGTTCCTCGCCCTCGCGGCGCTGGCCGTGTCGTGCGGGGCGTATGAGGGGCCGTAGATGCAGTGGAACCTGCTGAACGCTCAGGCCAAGACGAACGCGCAGCGCTGCGAGTGCGCCTACGGGATGCTGGAGGCCCTCAGGGCTCGCCACAACAACGCGGGCAGGACGCTGGACGCTGCCGCGTTCCGTGCGTGGAAAGCGGCGTGGTGGAGGCCCCGGAATGCCCTGGCCGTCGCCGCGATCCTCAGCGTGCGCGACAAGGCGTTGTCGCAGCAGGAGAAATCGAGCGACACGCTCTTCGTCGCACGCAAGGCCGCGTGGAAGGCCAGCACGGCCTACCCAGTGGACCTCGACGGCCTGGCCGTCACGCCCGGCGTCCCGCCGGCCGACCCGTACGAGGACCTGACGACGTTCACGGAGGTGGATTCGGCGAGCGACCTCACTCTCTCGGCCACGACGTGCACGATAAACTCGATGCGGCGCGACGCCAACAGCTATGTGTACAAGAGCTACGGCGCGAGCCACTTCACCAACTACGAGCACGATTTCGAGGCGAAGTTCACGAGTGCCGACGCGGGCAGCGACGTGATCGTGTGGGGGTGCACCAACGACTACGGCGCGTTCGTGGACATGAGCAACGGGCAGATCGTGTACCACAGCAGGACCTCGGACGGCCTGACCTATCGGTATCTGCTGTACGACCGCGGGAACAGCAACTACGACCTGGGCGCTGTGAGCATCAACACGGCGTACTACTTCACCGTGGGGCGCAGCGGCACGACGGGCACGTGCGAAATCTACTCGGACTCGGGCCGCACGAGCCTGGTGGACACGTTGGCCGCGACCGTGCAGAACACGGCCTGGCAGTACTTGATGTGCTGCGGGTCGATCAACAGCGGCACCTACGGGGACAGGGCACAGACGGGCTACTCGAAGAACTTCGACATCAAGGAGGCGGCGGCCGTGGTGCGGCACCGCCAGGTGATCGGCGGCGGCCTCATTCGCTAGGAGCGACCTGAGATGGCAGACAACATCACGCTGAACACGGGGTCGGGCGGCGACACGCTGAGCGCCGATGACATCGCTGGGGTGAAGGTGCAGCGGGTGAAGGTGCAGCACGGGGCGGACGGGGCGGCCACGGACGTCTCGACGGCGAGTCCGCTGCCCGTGGATCTCCGTGCCAACAACCTGGGCGACGTGCCTGTGACGCTGGACGGGGAGCAGGTGCGAGCGGCCGCTCAGAGCGATGCGATGTACGACGGGACCACGAGCTGCACGGTCAAGCGGTTCAGCGTGGTGGGGACGACGAACGGGAACAACACGCTGATCTCGGCGGTGGCCGACAAGAAGTTCAGGATACTGAGCCTGGCGATCGTGGGGCTGAGCGCGACGGCGGCGAACGTGTACGTGGTGAACGGGGACAACAACCTGATCGCCAACTCGACCAACAAGCTGCCCGTGAGCTGCGACGCGGACGCCGACCACGTGTCGGGGCTGGTGCTGCCGCACAACCCCGGCGGGTGGCTCCAGACGGACACGGCGAACGAGGCGCTGGTGGCCGTGCACGACAGCACGGCTCCGGTGCTGTACGTGGGGACGTATGTTGAGGTGGCGTGATGCTCGGCTGGGCGTTGAACCTGGGGTTCGGGGGCGGCGTGGCTCCTGTGCCGCGTGCGGCGAGCGTGCGCGGAGCGTGGATGTACGAGCCGTGGTCTCCTCGATCGGCGTCGGCCCGGGGCGGGTGGGCGCACGCGGGGCCGCGGAGTGCGGGCGGGCGCGGGCTGTACGTCGTGCGGGCGGAGCGGTCGGGGTCGGCCCGCGGGCAGTGGCAGACGTGTTCGGTGCGGAGTGCGGGGGCGCGCGGGCTGTGGTCGGTTCTGGGCACGGCGCACGCGGGGTCGTTGCGGGGGCAGTGGGCGTTGTTCGCGGTGCGGTCGGGGTCGGGCCGCGGGGAGTGGCAGGTGCGGGCTGCCCGAGCGGGGAGCGGGCGCGGGGAGTGGCGCATCGAGGACTTATCGCTCGTGGGCTGGCTGACCTGGCGTGGGACGGGCGGGGCTTCGCCCGATTTCAGTGCGGCGCCGTGGGCGGTATCGGCGGCGTTGCCGGACGTCCTGGGGACGCTGGCGCCGTCGGACACGTATGTGCTGGTGTGCCGTCGGCGGAACGCCTGGGGGCTGGTGTCGCAGAACGCGGGGCCTGAGGTGCGCTTCGAGATTGACGCGGACGGCGAGGCGGTGGGCGCGAGGCCGTCGGGGCCGTATGCGGTGGCGACGTCGGCGTCGAGCGGGGGCTGCATTCGGGTGCAGGCGTGGTACAACGCCCTGGTGGACGGGGCGGCGGCGGCCACGCGGTGGCTGGTGTATCAGACGGACGACGGGAGCGACCCCGACCCTGCGGTGGACGTGCCGACCGTGGTGACGATGGCGTTCGCCGGCCCCGTGGCGCGGCTGGACTGGACGAGCGGGGCGTTCGCGGGCGGGGCGACGGTGAAGACTCTGGTGCGGACGCGGCGGGTGAGCGGCGTGACGAACCTGGATTCGGCGAACGTGGCGCCGTCGAGCGCGACGGCCTCGACGGCGACGCCGAGCGTGCCTGCGGGCGAGGTGTTCCTGGGCTCGGTGTGGAAGCAGGGGCAGGACTGATGGCCACGTTGCAGCTCGGGCTGAAGCCCGACAATCCCGTGGTGGGGAAGCAGCCTGGGATCGTCTACACGGCTTCGTCGTGGACGGGCGAGTGGACGGAGCAACGGGACTGCGTGCCGCTGGCGGCGGAGCTGCGGGCGGCGCCTGGGATTTCGACGGGGAGCTTCGTGTACCACTATGGCGTGATCAAGCGGCCGGACCGGACGGGCTTCAGCGAGTACTGGCCGCCAGACCTGGTGGGGCAGTACGTGCGGTTCGCGGTGCCGAAGGCGGAGACGGGGACGCCTGTGTGCCTGCCGTGGGCGGGGATCGTCACGGGGGTGGAGCACGGGGTGCAGGGGCCGGTGGGGGCGTCGCCGCAGGGGGATTGCCTGTATTCGTGCCGGGGGCTGGAGCATCTGCTCGAGCAGGCGCGGCTGGACCGTGCGTGGGCGGAGGTGGGCGGCGTGGGGGTGCGGCTGGGGAGGTGCCCCGTGTTCAACGAGCGCTATGCCAGGGGCGGGACGCCGCTGGGGAACCGCACCACGGCTGCCATCACCTGCGGGTCGGTGCAGAGCCACGCGTTCTCGACTCAGGGCGCGGTGTGGACGAACCTGGACATCGTGCGGTACGTGCTGGCGTTGTTCGCTCCGACGCTGAGCTGGACGGTCGAGGGCGAGACCGCGCTGTTGCACCAGTTGACGGGGGTGTACGACCTGGAGGGGTACACCGTGTGGCAGGCGTTGAACGCGCTGATAGACCGGCGGCGTGGCCTCTTGTGGAGCCTGCGGGCCGAGCCTGGCGACGCCGTGGTGGTGCACGTGTCGAGCGTGTATGACCAGGCGGTGCGGGTGGGCGACGCGAAGATCGACCCGAACCCCGAGACGGCGCGGCTGGAGCTGTACGGGGCGGGGTCGCCGGGCGACTGCCTGACGGCGGAGGTGCGGGTGAGCGAGGCGGACGTGCAGCACTACGGCCGCATCGAGGTGGTGGGCGAGCGGATGCGCTCGACGTTCACGCTGAGCTACGCGAGCGGGAAGTTGCTGCGGGCCTGGCAGCCGGCCACGATGGCGCTCTACACGACGGGGCTGGGCGACGACCCGGACGCGAACGACAAGTACCGTGCGTTGCCGCTCTTCGAGGACGTGTTCTGCGGGTTCCGCGTGTCGCCGACGTGGGATTTCGTGGGCGACAACGGCGAGGGCGTGGCGGGCGGGCGCGTGGCGCCGAAGATCAATGACGACGGGTCGCTGGACACGGGGGCGGACGGCGGCTGGTGGCGCGGGGACAAGGCGCCGCTGAACCTGCTGCCGTGGCAGGAGGCCGCGGACGACGAGGGCGTGCACTACGCGAGGCCGTTCGCCTGCGTGCAGGACCCTGAGACGGGCGGGTTCGTGCTGACTCACAAGCACGCGATCCCCGGGGTGCCGGCGGCGGGGCTGCTGGTGCACGACCACGAGCTGCGGGTGCGGCTGAACCCGCCCTACAACCATCTGTTTGGCCGGGGGTATCTGACCGCGGCCCACGGCCCGACGCTCGAGGTGGGGGGGCTGAGCGACACGGGCGACCACTTCAGTTTCGAGACGCTGCTCGTCACGTTGCAGATCGAGCTGGACGAGCGGTGCAGGGTGGTGGCCACGGTGGCGGACGGCGACCCGGCGCGGGTGCTGACCGTGCGGGTGCGGGACGCGCACCTGTGGTATGTGAGCCCGAAGACCGTCACGGGGGTGAACTCGAACGGGACTCTGGCGCGGCACGCGGGCGGGACGGTGCGGGACGACAAGGCCCGGTTGCAACTCGTGGCCGCGATGGCGGTGGCCTGGTATGGCCGGCGGCGTCAGCGGTTGCGGTACGCCGTGCGGGAGTTGGGGCCGATCGCTCGGCCTGGGACCTTCATCGAGGCCGTGGAGAGCGTGGGGTGGACGGAGCCGATCTCGACCGTGTGCACGCGGATGAGCTGGGACTTCGAGTCGGGCACGAGCTCTCTGGAGACGGATTTCTGGGAACTGGACTTTGCGGCGGCGGATTTCGATCAGCCTGGGACGCCTGGCGGGCGTGCGCTGGCCCGCGTGATTGACGGGGTGGTGTCGGGCTTCAGCCGGAGCCAGGAGGAGGCCTAGAGCATGCCGACGCGGACCGCGAGGGTGGCGCCTGCGGCGCGACTGCGCGAGGAGTTCCCCGCCGCGATCTGGAGCGTGGGGCCGGGCGGCGAGCCGGACCCTGGGGGCAACCTGTACTGGGTGCGCGAGCTGGGGTGCAACGCCACGAGCGGGGGCACGGCGGACGGGTGCCCGACCTGGTTTCGGCCGGGCGGCCGCTGGGTGGTGGCCGAGGACTGGGGGCACAGCCACAGGGTGTATGCGACCGACGGCACGGTGCGGCTGGCGGCGGTGCGGCGGATGACCTCGCGGCAGGCGACGCCGACGGCGCGGTTTTTTTTTCGCTGTAGCGCGGCGGCGCTCGAGAGCGACTTCGCCGTGAGCGTGCTCGACGGGAGCGACCCGTTGGGCGAGGGCGGGGTGCCGGGCATTTTCTACGGCAGCGAGCTGGCGTATGTGGGCGAGTGGCGGACCTTCCTGCACTGGCCGCAGCCTGTCACGCGGGGCGCCCTGGCGGGGCTGATCGTGGATCTCGCGGGCGGCGACACCACCGCGGGCGGCCCTGTGGCGCTGAGGCTGCGGTCGCAGCTCGATGCCGCGGCGAACGTGGACGTGGCGTTCTACCTTCACGCCCACCTGGTGACCGAGGAGTTCACGGCGGGGATGACGTGGGGCACGCAGCCGGCCGTGGACGAGGCGATCACGATGGGGCGAGGCGACGGCACGACATATGCCCGCAGCCATTCGGCGGCGGAGTGGTATCACCTGGATCTGTACGGGACGCTGGCGTACACGCGCCCCGATTTCCTGATCGCGACTCCGCCTGCCACACCGGTGTACTACGGCGTGCGGCTGTCGTGCTCGATGGTGCGGGGTTCGCCGGCGGCCGATGCTTTCGAGTATGCCCGCGTGTACAGCGACGGGTCGTTGACGCCGCGTTGCCGCTACTGGACCGTGTGAGGGGCTTAGCGGCGGCGGAGGGCGTCGCAGAGCATCCCTGCGGCGAGAGCGACGGCGCCGAGCCCCACTCCCGTGAGACAGATGGCCGTGCAGGCGGTGCCGAGGGCGGTGGACATGGCGCCCTGGGAGAGCCAGAAGAGCGCGCCGAGGCCTCCGACGAGGAAGAGCCAGAGCGCGAGGACGCCGAGCGCCCAGGTGAGGCAGCCGAGGGCCTGGTCACGGCCCGCGGCATCACGGGGGGCTGGTGGGGGAGGTGGCAGCCTGCGCGGGGCGCTCATCGGGCGGGTTCCCCGTGGGTGGCTGGGCGAGGCCGAGGAAGGCGAACACGCCGCTGCGCTGCTGGGGGCTGAGGGCGAGGATGCGGCGGAGGACGGCGACGAGCTGGGGATAGGGCGTGAGGACCTCGCAGGCGGCCTCGACGGCGGCGGCGAGGCGCGTGCGGTAGACGGCCTCGGCCTCGCCCACCGACTCATTGGTGCCGAACGGGGAGAGGAGGCCCAGGGCGAGGGCGAGCCGCTGCACGGTGTCGGCGCTCGGGCGCTGGAGGCCTCGGAGCACGCGGTTGACCGTGCTGCCATTCAAGCCGGCGAGTTCGCCGAGGCTGTCGTAGTTGAGGCGCTGGTCGGCCATGGCCGCCCTGGCCGCCTCGAAGAACCCCTCCAACGCATCCATTGGGAGCCTCCTGCAGGGTGCCGCCGCAAGGGAATTGTACCTGATTCCTGCGGCAACGCAAGAAATTTCAGAAAATTCTCTTGACTTCCTGCGTATGCGCATTATAATCCTGCGCGGTCGCATCTTTGAGGAGCGTGGAATGGCTCGATGGATCACCGCTCAGGTGAGCGATGAGGCGGATTTGAAGCTGAAGCTGATCGAGATTCGGCTGCGCAAGCTGGACCCTGGGGCGACGCGGCCCATGGCCATCGAGGCGGCGATTCTGGCCGCCGACGTGGAGGCCGTGGAGCGGGCGTTCGGGGCCAGCCTGGATTCCACGAGGCCGGCGCCGTAGCCGCCTCAGGCCGCACGTGGGGACTGTCGCGTCCCACCCCACGTGCGGCAGACCTGCCAGGAGGTGCTGGACGCGAGCGAGAGGGTGTGGGATGGCGGCAGCGTCCCCGACGATGGTTCCCCGATCTGGTGCCCAGGGCGATGCGAGCGGGCTGGCTGCCGCCCCCGTGCGTGTCGCCCGAGCCGCCGCGGCCTGGCGTCCGCCCTCCCCGCCGGGCCGCGGCCAGTCTTCCCTTGGCAAGGGCGATGCGCGTCCGCACAGGTGGCCCCTCCCCACCCGAGGACCCGTCGTCCCTGCCATCTCTCGATATGGCTTCGCCGCTCCCTCGCGCTGCAGGTCCTCACGGGGAGCCTGTCAGCCGCCAACCGCGTGGGATGTTCCGGATCGTCTGCCGGCTGCGGCGGAGCCGTTCTTCTCGACTTGGGCGCGGTCCCTGTTCCTCGCCGACGCCGCGCCCTGGCCTGGCCCGGCCGGTCCAGCGTTTCCCCCGCCCGCACCGGCCGGCCAGGCCGCCCCTTCTCTCGGAGGTGAGCGATGAGCGATGACGCGCGCCAGACCCTCGTGCTGCTCAAGTGGGAGGCCGGCCAGTTGCCGACCTTCATCCCGCCCGTCGGCTCCACGGGCCTTTACTGCTGCTGGCCCATCTACCCGTCCATCTCGGGCAGTGAGTGCGACCTGATCGGCCACGAGCGGCTGATGGTCGTCGAGGGCGGAGGTCCCGACGGCCTGTACGCGCCCGCCGTGATGCGCGAGGGCGTGGTCGTCGTCACCGAGTACTACAAGGCGTTGCGCGAGGCCCCGCCTGCGATCTGGGCGCGGCCCGCCGAGCAGCCCGAGCACCTCCCGAGCCTCACAGGCAGGAGCCTCTAGCCCTATGGCCAAGAAAGCCGCCCGCGAGGCCGTGATTCTGCCCGTCAACCTGCTCGAGCCGACCGACTCGTTGCGGCACACCGACAGCGAGCTCGACGCCCTCGCCACGTCGTTCCGCCGCATCGGGATGCTGCATCCCATCGTCGTCAGCGACCGCCAGCGCTGCCGCGTCGTGGCGGGCCACGGGCGCCTGGCCGCGGCCAAGCGGGCCGGCCTCACGCACGTGCCCGTGCTCATCGCACCCGACCTCGACGATCCCGACCGCAAGCTGCTGGCCCGCCTCGACGAGAACCTGCATCGCAAGCCGTTCAGCCCCAGCGAGATAGCCGACATCAGCGCCCGCCTGCGCCCCGTGCTCGAAGCCGAGGCCGTCCAGAGGCAAAAGGCGACGCAGATGGCGGGCAAGGACCGCGACGGCAAACCCAAGACCTTCGGCAGTACCAAATTGGTACCACCGAAGCCGCCGCAACCCAGGGTGCAGAGGCAAGTGGCCGACGCGGTCGGCGTGAGCCACGGCACGCTCGACAAGATCGAGGCGATGCGCGAGGCGGCGAAACGCGACCCCGCCACCTACGGCCACCTGCTCGAGCTGGCCGACAAGACGAGCGTGCATCGCGCCTTCTGCGAGTTCCAGCGCCTCCAGGCGCACGACCGCAAGCACGAGGCGCCGTCGAACGACGGCGAGCCTGGGACGGCCAGCGGCGAGGCGGGTCCCGCGCCACAGCCGGCAACCGCGGAGCCGCCTCCCGCCGGCCATCCCGACCTGCGAGCCGCACGGGTCAAGGGCGTGCTCCGAGGCGTCGAGACCACGCTCGCCGGCGTCCTCGACAGCGTGAAGTACGCCTGGTCGCTCAGCGGCGGCGCCATCGAGCCGAGCGTGCTCGCCGACGCGCGGGCCAAGTGCCGCCAGGTCGTGCTCGCCCTCGGCGGAGAGGTGACGTGGGAATGAGCCGCCACAAGATCGTCCCCATCGAGGCCATCATCGGCCGGGCGCGTGCCGGCCGCCGCGACGAGCGGCACGAGGAGCTGGTCAACGCCTGCCTCACGGTGCTCAACGTCACGCGGCTCGGCGGCGAGCGCATCTTCGCCTGGCGGAACGACACGGGGATCGTGCGCGACGCGGACGGCCGCGTGCGGCGACGATACGGCACGGCGGGCGCCGGCGACATCCTGGCCGTGCTGCCTCCGCTCGGGAGGCTCCTCGTCGTCGAGGTCAAGACGGGCTCGGGGCGCGTGTCCGCGAAGCAGAGGGACTTTCACGCCCGCATCATCGAGCGCGGCGGCCTCGTGTTCGGCTGCCGCGACGACGTGGGCGAGTTGCAGGCGTTCCTGGCCTGGTTGCGGCACCAAGCCGCAGGAAAGGATGCCCGCTGATGGCCGTGGAATACGAGTTCTGCCCTGGCGAGGTCGTGGTGTTCTGCGAGGCGGTGCGCAACCAGTGGCACCAGCGCCTCGACGGGGCGCGCATCGCGTGGGTGTTCCGCTCGAAGGCCGCGCGGCACGCGGGCAAGGCGGTGCTGGGGACCTCGCGGAAGCTGAGTGCCTTGCATGCCCTGCTCACGCTCGGGCCGGCGGGGGACAGAGGCGGATTCGACCTGGCCGTGGTGCTGGCGAAGGACCTGTGGGACACGCTCTCCGTGGACAAGCGCCGCGCAATCGTGGACCACGAGCTCTGCCACTTCGACCTGGACGGTGAAGGCGGCTTCCTGCTGCGGCCGCATGACCTCGAAGACTTTGTGGAGGTTGTGCAGCGGCACGGCCTGCAATGGCGCGAACAGGTCGCCTACGCGCAGGCGTGCCAACAGAGAACACTGGAGTTTGCCAACGCGGCGAGAGAGGCGGACGCGGAATGAACTGGGTGATGGTGAACCTCCCGTGGATATGGCCGAGCGTGTGCCTGTGGCTGCTGCTCGTGCTCCTCGTCGTGCCCAGGCTCGTGCGGCGCATCAGACCTCGGGGCCGGGAAATCCAACGAAAGGAGGCGTCTGCAACCCTGCGAGCGCCCGGCCCCGACAATCCCAACGCGACGGAGTGTGACCCGACCACGTGTCCCACGCGGGCCATGGGCGGCTGCCCGCGGCCGACCACGGGAGGGCGCCGCTGATGGCGATCTCGGGCACGCTCGTCCGCGAAGTACTGCGACCCGACGGAACGTCAGCCTGGCTGCCGTGCCGAGAGGCAGCCGCGGCGGAGAGACCGACAACCCCTCGGCAGGAGGCGACGACGATGGCGACGGCAGCACAGGAGACGAGGCCGCAGGTCGGCCGCAGCGTGGGCGACCTGATGGGCGAGATTCGAGGGCTGAAGGCCGACGTGGAGGTGCTGCGCCGCCAGGCGGGCATCGTGGCCGACGCCCTGCGCAAGGTGGGCGACTGCATCAGCGAGACGCGGCAGATTCTCGCCGGCGTGCTCGGCCAGGCCGACGAGCGCGAGACGGAGGAGGTCGAGGGCCTTGGCACGATGACCGTGACGGGCAAGGTGCAGGCCACGCGCATCGAGGCTCCGGAGGCCGCCAGCTCGCACGTGGCGCTGGTGCTCGGCCACCTCCAGAAGGTCGGCAAGGCGCAGCGGATCAACACCATCGCCGAGCAGATCGGCCTGACCCACGCCGAGGTCGAGGCCGCGCTCGTGGCGGGCGAGGGCTTCGAGGCGATGGCCCGCGGCTGGTGGCGGGCGCGCTGAACACAACAGGGGAGCCGCGACACAGCAGACAGGAGACAGCGACGATGGCGAAGAAGGCAGCGACGGCAACCGAGTTGGAGGTCCGCAACCTCCCCGTGGGCGACATCGTGCCCACGCCCGACAACCCGCGAGTGATTGACGAGGGCTGCGAGAGCTTCCGCGGTCTGCTCGACAGCGTGAAGGCGAGCGGCGTGCTAGTGCCGGGCCACGTGCGGCCGCACCCGACGCTCAAGGGCAAATGGGACCTGCGGTGCGGCGCGCGGCGGCACCGTGCCTCCGTGCTCGCGGGCAGGCTGACGATGCCGTGCGTGGTCCACGCCACGTGCTCGGACGCCGAGGCATTCGAGATCACGTTCGTCGAGAACTTCGCGCGCCAGGACCTCTCGCCGCTCGAGGAAGGCGAGGCCGTGCGTATCCTGCTCGACAGGTTCCAGGGCGACCACGCGGCCGTGGCCGACAAGCTCGGGAAAACCCGCCAGTGGGTCGCGTTGCGCGAGCGACTCGGCCAGCTCTCGCCCGCCTGGCGGAAGGCGATTGGCGACTCCGCAAACGCCGTCGCCCGATGGGGGGCGTCCAACCTCGCCCTGATCGCCCGACTGGACCGCGAGGTGCAGGACAGCGCGCTGGATACTCTGAGCAGGGACACGCGCTACAACGGCGAGCGGTTCGCCGCCGCGGCGGCGATGCGGCCTGGCCAGCTCGACCAGTGGCTCAACGACGAGTACCTGCACCTGCTCAAGTCGGCGGCCTGGAAGCTCGACGACGCGACGCTGGAGCCCACGGCCGGCGCCTGCACCGAGTGCCCGAAGCGATCGTCGTGCCAGACGAACCTCTTCCACGACGGCGAACTGGCCGATAAGGACGCGAAGAAGCTCGACCGCTGCCTCGACGCGGCCTGCTGGCAGCGGAAGGGCGATGCGATGCTCGCGCGCCGCTACGCCGAACTCAAGGCCGAACACCCCAAGCTCCAGGTGCTCAGGGGCGGCGGCGACTACCGCGCCGTGGAGCGCGAGGCGCAGGCGATGCTCGGGCGGAAGGACCTGTCGGGCATCGGGTGGAGTTCGTCCTTCGAGAAGGCAACGGAGGGCGAGAAGGGGGCCTTCCCCGCCGTCGTGCTGGACGGCAAGGGCAAGAAGGCGCAGGTGCAGTGGCTCAAGAAAGTGAGCCACGCCTCCACGCCCTCGTCGCGCGTGCCCAAGACGGCCGAGGAGAAGCAGGCCGAGGTCGAGCACCGCCGCCGCGCCCGGGCCATCGAGCGACTCCAGGCCGCCATTCCAGGCGTCGAACTCTCCGAGGCCGCCGTGCTCCAGCTCAGCGCCATGTGGTTCTTCGACGAGTTAGGCTGGCGCAGCGACGAGAAGCTGAGGGGCGTCGCACTCCTCAAGGCTTACGTTGCGAAGCAGCGCGACCCGATTGCAGACCTCCGCGAGTTCGTCCTCGCAAACACGGCGGAGGCTCTGTACGTGGACGAATGGGACGAGGCTGAAGGCCTGGCCGCGTACTTTGGCCTGCCCCTCGGCCAGTATCTCGCCGAGGCCGTGGCCGAGATTCCCGACGCCGCGGCGGAGCCGAAGGCGAAGGGCAAGAAGGCCGCGAAGGGCGAGAAGGGCGAGCGCGCCTGCCGCATCTGCGGCTGCACCAAAAGCACGCCGTGCGAGGACCAGGACGGCGAGCCGTGCGCGTGGGTCGAGCACGACCTGTGCTCTGGCTGCATCGAGAAGGGCATCGAGGAACTGACCAACGCTCGGTACACCACGCTCGACAAGAAGAAGATCGCCAAGCTCGACGCGCGCATCGAGCGGCTGAAGGCCGAGCTGGAGATCATCTGAGATGCTGTACGTGCCGGTGCACCCCCAGACGGGCGAGCACCCGGCCTTTCACGCCTGCGGCTACCCGGTGATCGTGGTGCCGTTGAGCGTGCGGAGGCCGAACGGCTGGCGGGTCTATCTGCGGCCCACCTACAAGGACGGCCGCAACCCCGTGCGACGGAAGAGCGTGGTGATGTGCCCGAGGTGCAAGAGGCACATCTTCCCGCAGGACGTGCGCGACGAGCCGCCAGAACGGAGAGAGCCGTGATCAAGTGCTTCTACCACGCCCTCGGCAAGCCCGTGCGGCTCGGAGGCCGCCTGGTCGAGCGCGGCTCGCGCGTGTGCCGCGTCTACAGCGACACCTCGCCCGACGAGTTGATCGCCTGGGGCATCGAACACGGGATCGCCGCCCGCCACGTGCGACTCGCCGACCTGCCGCACTTCCTGTGCTACGGCCATTTCCTCGACCGCTACTGCCAGACCCAGCCAGGCCGCCAGCGCGTCGTGCACCGTCCCGAGTACCAGGCCGACGTGGCCGCGTGGCGCACCCGCAACGGCCGATGGAGCGTCGGCACCTGGCGACGCTGGCTCTACGTCCACGGCCCGCGCCTCGCGGGCAACCTGTGTGGGGTGTGTGAATGAGCATATCGATGTACGCCCGCGTCTGGGAGCACGCCCGTGTCGGCGGCACCGATCTCCTCGTGCTCCTCGCCCTCGCCGAGCACGTGCGGCCTGGCGCCTATCCCTGCTGTTTCCCGTCCAAGGTTGAACTCGCCCGTCTGGCCCGCACCTCGAAGCGCACGGTGGACGCCTGCATCGCTCGGCTGATCGAGGCGGGCGAGATCGTGGAGATCGACTGGCGCGAGGTGAGCGAGGAGGCGACCAGGTGGATCGGCAAGTTCGGCCGATCGAACCTCTACGTCGTCGCCACGGGCGCCGAAGCCGAGGAAGTTACCCACATCGTCTGCACACTCCGCGGGATCGACAGTGCAGATATTGCACGGTCACTCCGATCTCTCGGCTCCGACAGTGCAGGTGACGGTGCAGTCGACAGTGCAGGTGACGGTGCAGTCGAGGGTGCAAGTTCTGCACCCAAATCATGGAACCGGAAGAACCGGGAGAACCGGGAGAACCCCGGAAGAGGGACTCATGGTCCCTCTCAAGAGAAACCCATGAGCGACGGTGCAAGTTCTGCACCCTCGATTTTCGGGGCAGTGCTCGGCCGCATTCTCCGCGGCGAGACCTTCAACGCTCGGCTCGCCGGCATCGAGTACCGCGTCCTGCTCTCCAACGACCGCCGCGCCATCGTCCTGCGCCACCTCGTCAGCGGCGACGAGCGCCGCATCGAGACCGACGCCGACCTGGTCGGCGTGGACCTGCACCCGACACGGAGGGCCATGTCGTGAACACACGTTGCCTGCGCTGCGGTAGTCCCCTCCACGCAGCTGGCATCTGCCCGAACGGCTGCGCCCAACGCGAGCCAGGCGCCCGCAGCAAGCCGCTTCTCGGCTGGATGTGCCCAGTGTGCGGCGGTGTCTACGCCCCGTGGGTAGACCGCTGCCACGTGTGCCTTGGCCGCCGCGAAACGTGGGGGAGCACCAGCACCAACCCGGAGAATCCGCTGAAGGAGAAGCAATGAAACGCCTTGACCCCGCCTCTGAGGACAGCCGCTGCGAGTGGAACGAGGCGCTGGCGAGACTGTGCGGGATGAACCATTGGGCACACTGGCACTGCCACGCCTGCGGGCATGACTGGGTTCGGGAGAGCAAGAATCGGCCGTGCCCGCAGTGCGCCGTAACCTACAGTCAGGCGCGCGTCGAATTTCTTTCGGTGCCCGACTTCTTCGCCGGCCTCAACGCAGACGGCACGTGCAACGAGGCCCTGGTTGACGGCGACCTGCTGTGGAGGGTTATGAGGGCTGTTTGGGCCAAAGTGTTGAACCTTGAGATAGAGAAGAAGTTTGCGTCGCTCCAATGGCGAGTGTGGGTCGAACCCGATCCAGCAACGCTGTTCGGCAGAGGGTGGGGCACCAGCCTTCACCCCATCGTCGCCCTTGCCCTGGCTGCTCACGAGGCGGGGCTGCTGGAGGAGAAGGCCAATGGCTAGCGTGAAGTGGTGGGACCGCGTGTGGAACCCCTGGCGCGGCTGCACCCCCTGCCGCCGCAAGTGCGCGGCCTGCTACAACCGCGCGCCCGACTCGTGGTTCAGCAGGTACGGGCATGACCCGTCAAAGGTCGTGCGGGCGAGCCGTGCGACGTTCCGCGCCCCGCTGCGCTACCCGCCGGGCACCGTCGTTGCCGTGTGCCTGCTGAGCGACTTCTTCCACGAGTCGGCGGATGCGTGGCGGGATGACGCCTGGGACGTGATGTGTCGGGCAGTATCACGCGGCGTTGGACCGTTCGTCATTCCAACGAGTCGTCCACAGCGGATCGTGCCTCTCCTGCATAAGGAGGGCAAACGAGCGCGCCAGCCCTACGGGGCCTTTTGGGGCAACATCTGGTTCCTCTGCTCCATCGCGGACCAGGCGGACGCTGACGAGCTTCTGCCTGAGTTCCTCAAGGTGCCCGTTGGGCATCTCGGCGTGAGCCACGAACCGGCCCTGGGCGTGGTGGACTTCTCGCCGTGGCTACAGATTGGTCGGGATTGCTACCCGTGCGCGGACCAGCGATGCGAAGAATGCGGGCCGCACTATGATTGCCGCGACCGCCACATCGAATGGCTCATCTGCGGCGGGTGCAATCACACGGGCGACCCACGGTGGGTGATGCCAATCGAGGCGGCCCGCACCGACCGTGACCAGGCCAGGGCGGCGGGCATCCCGTTCATGTTCAAGGGGCACGGCGAGTGGCTGCATGAGTCGCAGGCGCGATTCATCTGCCGGCCGAGCGCTGGCCGCGATGGGTATCATCACGTGGGCAGCGCCGCAGCGGGCCACCTTCTCGACGGCCGCGAGTGGCGCGAGACACCGTTCCCGCTGATGGAGACGGAGACCTAGCATGCGGGAACCGACCGACAGAGAGGCCATTGCCCTGTATCTGGTGGCTGGCATCGGGGATGACTTGATCCCGCCCCCGCTGCACAAGGAGGAAGAGGCACTGATGGCCGCTGAGGAAATCCGTGCCGTTTTGGCCGCACAATCCGACCGCGCTGGCGGCCAGTTGGTCGCGGGCTGGGGCTGCTGGGATAGGACCTGCACTGCGACCCGCTGGGCGCGGTTCGTGCGGCGGCTGTGGGCGGGCGTGTGCGAGCATGGCATCAGCCTTCACGCCCCGTGGTGCGCGTACGGCGATCCGTCTGATGCAGCAGGCCCTCGACTACAGGGAAAGGACTCGAAGCATGAGTGAGCCGCTGACGAACGAGGAACTGGACAAGCGCCTCCGTTGCCTCGGAAGCATCCAAGGCGCTGTGGGCATGATGGCCCCCGTGGTAGCCCAGGCCCGCGAGGCGAACGCCCTGCGCGCCCGCGTGGCTGAGCTTGAGCGCGAGCGCGACGAGGCGCGCGAGTTCGTTGAAGCGGGCGTCTGCGGCTTCCTTATGACGCGCTGCGCGGCCTGCGGGCACAGGTTACGCGCCGACCTGCCCGCTGACTCTTGCCCGCAGTGCGGGGCTGCTGCGCCAGTCCCTTGGAAGGAGCCGCAAACCTATCCTGACAACTGCGAATGCGAACGCTGTGTCTCTGCCAGAAAGGCCCGCGAATGACCCCCACCGCTACGGCAAGCGACAGGAGCGAACCCATGCGTGAGCCGCTGACCGACGCCGACCTGGTCGGCGTGGACCTGCACCCGACACGGAGGGCCATGTGATGGCGACGACCTTCTGGCTCGTCACTGTCGGCTCGCTCGTGGGCGCGTGGCTCAACGCCCGACAACGGCGGGCTGGATTCGCCGTGTGGATGTGCACCAACACGGCTTGGGCGGTCAAGGCGGCGAGTGCCGCCGACTGGCCGCAGGCCGCCCAGTGGATCGCCTACACGCTCATCAGCCTGCACGGCTGGATCGTGTGGGGACGGAAGGAGAGGGCATGACACGACTGCACCGCATCATCGAGGCGCTCCGCGGCCGCGGCTACTGGCGCGATGCCGCGTGGCTCATCCCGCTCCTCCTCGCCCTCTACGCCCTCGCGTGGGCACTCCTGCCAGGAGGCGGCCGATGAGCACGACCACCAGCTACGCCGAGAGGCGTGTCCTCGCCTACGTCTCGCGGTCGCAGCTCGACCGCTGCACCTGCACGCTGATCGGCGAGGCCACCTTGCGGCGGCCTGACGACCGCAGGGTGAACCGCCAGAGCTACGCGCGCCCTGCGGGGGCCGTGCTCGCTCGGCTGGTCGACAAGGGCCTCGTGTGCACAGCTCTCACGCGGCGAGCCGACGGAAAGGGCGAATGGAACTGGCGTCCCACCGCCTTGGGCGAGCGGTACCTCGCCACGCACTGCCTGGTCTGCGCCGCCGAGGTGCCCCGCCGTGAGACCGACGGCCCGTGGGTCTGCGGCGAGTGCGCGTGTGAGGAGGAGTGTGCCTGGTGAAGCCCCTGTCGGCCGTGGCCAAACACCCCGGATGCTACAGGATTGTCGGCTCAGGACCAGACGGCCTCGCGTGTCTGATCCTGCATCCGAAGGGCCACCTTCTGCAGGTGATCGCCTCGACTGGCGGCGGATGGGACCACGTGTCCGTGTCCCTCGAAAGCAGGTGCCCGAGTTGGGACGAGATGGCCTTTGTCAAGGGCATCTTCTTCTTCCCCGAGGAACCTGCGATGGAGTTGCATCCCCCAGCCAGCACGTATCGGAACCTGCACCCGTTCTGCCTGCATCTCTGGCGGCCGCAGCGTCGCGAGATTCCACTGCCGCCACTGGAGTTCGTGTGATGCCCACGATGAGCTCGGCATGGCATATCGCCCGCGAGAGCCGCCGCCTCCCCCGCGCGCGGCAGGCGTTTGAGCGTTGGATCGCTCTCCGCACGGGCGACGTGGGGAGGGCGCTCAGGATCATCGAGGAGCGCGAGCGGGCCATCGAAGCCCTGCCCCTCGTCGAGTTCAAGGGGCGGCCGCTCCGCCAGGTCGTCTGCGTCGCGTGTGGCCAGCCCCGCAACTACTGGCCCTCTCACCTGTGGAGCGTCGTGGACCTGACACAGGTGGTCTGCCCCTGGTGCTTGCTCAAAGGCTGATGCCGATGGGTAATGACTGGCTTCACGACAAGACACTCGACCAGCACAAGGCGATCCTGCGCGACTGGCTGAGGGACCCCGACGGGAACACGGACACGCGCGCGATGCGCGGGTGCGTCGCGGAATGGCTCGCGCAGCTCGAGGCCGAGAACCTGGCGCTGCGGAACTTCAAGAACACCGTGGACCGCGCCTCCGAACTCTACGAGGGTGCGCTGCCCTGGCAGCCGACCAGTTGACGGAGGCGCCCCGTGGCCGTCGAGCCCGACTACCTCACCGCCGCTCAGGCCGCCCGCGTGCTCGGGATCACGCCCAGGCGATTCCGCGAACTGCGCGCCGAGCATCCCCTCGCCTGCTACCGATTCGGCGGCGACCACGCGCATCCCCGATTCCGCCGCGCCGACCTCGACCTGTGGGCCGACCGCTTCCGCCACGAGCCCGCGGCGCTGCCCCTCCCGACCGCGTCGAAGCCAACGCCACGCGCCCGCGGGCGCCGCTCGTGGCGCGAGATCGTAGGCCGCGCCCTTGACAACGCCCCTCCACGCGATACACTGGGAGACGGCGTGTTGCGTCCCAACAGCGAGAGGAGCGCGTGACGATGGGACGCATCGTGCAGATCCGTGGCCGCTGGTATGCCGAGTACTGGCACCCGGCCCAGCGGCGCAACGTGAGGAAGCGAGTGGACGGCACTCGGCGGCAGCGCGAGAGCTTCCTGCTCGACTGCCAGTTGCAGGCCCGCCGCGAGGCCGCGGGCCTCCAGAGCGCCGCAACCAACCACGTGGAGATCGAGCCGCTCATCTCGGCCTGGCGGAGCCACAACGCGGGGCGCACCCGCAAGCGCACGTGGGAGAGCTACGCCCTGGGCCTCGCCCGAGTGCTCGACTGGCTCGAGCCGCGCACGCGGCCGCACCTGGTCAGCGACCTTCGCCTGGCCGACATCGAGGCATTCAAGGCGGCGGCCCTCGCCGGCGGCGCCGCCCCTCGCACCGTCGCCATGCGGGTCGGCGCCCTGAAGCAGATGCTTCGCTGGGCGCTACGCGAGGGGCGCATCGCCTCCAACCCCCTCGCCGCCTGGCAGCCGCCTCGGGGCGACAAACGCACCGTGAGACGGGCACTCACGGCGTTCGAGTTCCAGCAACTGCTCAACGCCAGCCCGCCCGAACTGGCCGACGTGTGGCGATTCTTCGTCGCGACCGCAATGCGGGCCGGCGAGGTAACCAGCCTGGAGTGGAACGACGTGGACGCTGACAACCATCGCCTCCGCGTGCGAGCCGAGGTCAGCAAGAGCCGCCGCGACCGCTGGGTCTACTACGGCGACGCCGTCGCCGCGATCCTCGCCAAGCAGCGGCTCCACCTGGCCGAGCGGCCCGACACCGAAACGGCCAGGCGGCTCGTCTTCGTCAGCCCGAGGGGAGCGGCCTGGGGCGACCGCCTCTCGCGGAAGTTCCGAGCCTGCCGCGAGGCGGCCAAACTCCCCGACGGCCTCGACCTCCACTGCCTGCGGCACACCGCCGCCACGCACTTGATCGCCAGTGGGGCCGACGTCAAGACCGTGCAGAGCCACCTCGGCCACAGCTCCGCCACCGTTACCCTGGACGTCTACGCCCACGCCTGGGAGGCCAACTCCCGGCGGGCCGCGGCGTCCCTCGACGGCCTAGCGGGAATGGCCATTGAGACACCCAGCGCGCGCGGGGCGCGCGCAGCGGCAGAGACCGCATGAGGACGGAGTTGTAACCGGTGGAACGGTCGCATCTTACAGCATTGGTCAGGACAGGGCACGGCGGACTCATAATCCGTCGGTCGTCCGTTCGAGTCGGACAGGGCCCACCACCTTCCAGCCGCAAGGAGACACCGATGGCCATTCGCTCTTCCGTCCAGGTGAACCGTCCGGCACCGGGCCGCGGGCTCAGCCGGCGCGCGTTCCTGCGTTCGTCGGCCTCGGCGGGTGCGGGCCTGGTCGTGTTCGCCCGCCCCTTGCGCTCGGCCGAAGCCGTCGAGCCACTCCCCACGCGCGTCCTGGGCCGCACGAAGGCGAAGGTCACAATCCTCGGCCTCGGCACCGCACCCATCGGCGAGGGGCCGGTGGACACCCCCGAAGCATCGAAAATCTTCGGTGCCGTGCTGGACCAGGGCGTGACCTACGTGGACACGGCCCGCAGCTATGGGAACGCCGAAGAGGCCCTGGCCCAGGTGGTGCCGCAGCGCCGCGACCAGCTCTTTCTTGCGACCAAGTGCTGGACCGACTCCGGCGCCCAGGCGCAGAAGCTCTTCGAGACGTCGCTCCGAACGCTGAAGGTGGATTACCTCGACCTCGTCCACATCCACAACATGGGCAACAAGGACCCCGGCAAGGTGCTCGCCAAGGACGGCATTCTGGAGTACCTCCTGAAGCAGAAGGAGGCGGGCAAGCTGCGCTTCATCGGGCTCTCCGGCCACGAGCGGCCGCCCCGCTTTCTCGAAGTGCTCAAGACCGGCCAGATAGACGTGGTGATGCCCGTGATGAACTATGCGGACCGCCACATCTACGGGTTTGAAGACAAGGTGCTGCCCGAGTGCCGCAAGCAGGGTGTCGGGGTGGTCGCCATGAAGGTCTACGTGGGCATCAAAGGCGGCTTCCCCAACCACCGCAAGGGCTCGGTCGGCTGCGTCACGAAGCCCGAGCTCCTGCCCCAGGCGATGGCCTATGTGCTGGACCTCGAGGGCGTGAGCGTGGCCAACATCGGCCCCTACACCATGGAGCAGGCGCTCCAGAACGTCGCGTTCGCCCGCCAGTATAAGCCCCTGGCCGAGGCCGAGCGGGCGGAACTCCTCGCCCTGGGCAAGCAGATTGCCGCCGACATCGGCCCGCGCTATGGCCCCGTGGCCTGACCCCAAGCAGCCGAGAACGAGACAGGCCGCCGGGCGACACCCGACGGCCTGCGTATCGAAGAGCGAGGGGAACGCGCCCCCGAGCGGCTGCGCCCCACGCGGCCCTCACCTGGCGTAGAAGGCCACCATCTCTTTGCAGGTGACGGTCTTGATCTTGCCCGCGTTGCCCGCCTGGCCGAACGCGACCATGCGATCCACGCACACGGCCTTCATCGCCTCGCGGGCGGGCCCCAGGTACTCGCGGGGGTCGAACTTCTCCGGCGTGAGGGCGTAGACCTCGCGGATGGCGGCGGTCATGGCGAGGCGGTTGTCGGTGTCCACGTTGATCTTCCGCACGCCGTTCTTGATGCCGCGCTGGATTTCCTCGACGGGCACGCCCCACGACGGCTTGAGCTTGCCGCCGTACTGGTTGATCTTGGCCTTCAGTTCCTGCGGCACCGACGACGAGCCGTGCATGACGAGGTGGCAGTTGGGCAGGCGCTTGTGGATCTCGAGGATCACGTCCATCCGCAGCACGTCGCCGGTCGGGGGCTTGGTGAACTTGTACGCGCCGTGGCTCGTGCCGATGGCCACGGCCAGTGCGTCCACACCGGTCGCCGCCACGAAGTCGCCCGCCTGAGCAGGGTCGGTGAGGTGCTTGCGGGCCTCGTCGCCCGTGAGGCCGGCGCCGTGGCCGTCCTCGATGCCGCCGAGACAGCCCAGCTCGCCCTCCACCGTGATGCCGCGGGCGTGCGCAGCATCCACCACCTTCTTGGTGACGGCCACGTTGTAGGCGTAGTCGGCCGGCGTCTTGCCGTCCTCCTTGAGCGAGCCGTCAATCATCACCGACGTGAAGTTCTGCTCGATGGCGCTCATGCAGGTCTCGAACGAGTTGCCGTGGTCGAGGTGCATGGCGATGGGGATCTTCGGATAGAGCTCGGCCGCGGCGAGCATGAGGTGGCGCAGGTAGGCATCGTTGGTGTACTTGCGCGCCCCGCGCGATGCCTGGATGATGACGGGCGAGTCGGTCTCCTGCGCCGCCATCATGATGGCCTGAATCTGCTCCATGTTGTTCACATTGAACGCCGCCAGCCCATAGCCGTTCTCCGCAGCGTGGTCCAGCAGCGTTCTCATCGGCACGAGCGACATGTCCGGCCTCCTTCAGAAGGGAATCGAGTCGTCCGCTCCCCGGGCCTCCGCCCGGAGCAAACATTCTGCCACAAACTGACGGCGAATGCAACCGCCGGTCACCGCCGCGGCGGGCGGCTCGCCCGCCTCGCAGAGGTCTGACGAGGCAGGACGTCCCGCCTTCGGCCCCATGGTGTATCACCGCCACCCGCCGTCGCGAGGTGATACAGCATGGCGCTTTGGCGATTTGAGGCCTTCTGTGGGCGTTATTGCCATGCTGTATCACTTTCTCCCTCTCGCAGGTGATATAGCATGAGCGCACGTTGCCCAAGCCCCACAGGCCCGCGTTCAGCGGCCGCGGGGGAGGCGTGGGCGATTTCCGCAGGCAGCTTCTGTTGCAGATTCCCGTAGCGACAAGCGTCCCGCTTGTCGAACGGATGAAGAGAGCCGCAAGCGGGAGAGTCGGCTTGACCCCGTCGCCCACGCAAGTAGAATGGGCAGTGGGGCTGGAACGGCGGGCCGGATATGATGGGATTCCTGCATGCGATGTGCGATGACGCTCGCGGCGGCGGTTCTTGCGGTCAGTGGCGCAGCGGCGGGCGGGCAGAGGGCAGATGCTCTCTTCACGATCGGCACGCCCGATGGTCTGGCGGTTGAGTTCGGCCTCGCCGACCGGCTGTGGCCCGACTACCTCAAGGTCTTCCCCAGACCCGTCGTCTACACCGTCGGCACGAGCCGCGTGGTGGACTGGCCCTATCTCCACCCCAGCAGCAACGACGGTTGGGCGGGGGGGCGGCCACACGTCTTCACCATTCAGTTCCAGGCCCAGGCGGCCCCCACGCAGCCGCTGTTCCTTCTGCTGGGTCTCGCGGATGCGCACCCCACCGAGCCGTCGCAGGTGGCGGTGACGGTGAATGACATCGCCCTGCCCGTGCAGCGTGCCCCCTGCGGCACGGGCGCGGCCGCGCAGGACCCCCGCGCGTGGGCCAAGCCTGCCACAATCGCCCTCGCAGTCCCGCAGGGCGCCGTTCGCCAGGGCCGCAACGCCATCAGCATCGGTCTCTCGGGCGGAAGCTGGGTCATCTACGACTACGTGATGCTCACGCCCGACGCCGCGCCGCCCAAGCTCGAGGAGGCGCCGGACACGCTCCTGGCCGATGCCCTGGCCGGGCCCATGAAGGGAGCCGAGGAGATCGTCTTCGCCGTCCGCCAGCGCGGCCGCGACGGGCACTGGTACGCCAACTTCGGCTACTACGCCGCCAACGACCGGCACGTGCTCTACGGCCCCGGCGGAAGGCTGTGCCGCCTCAACCTGCGCACGGGCGAACTCAAGGTGCTGCTCGACGACCCGCAGGGCGGGGTGCGCGACCCGCAGGTGCATTACGACGGCCGGACCATCCTGTTCTCCTACCGCAAGGGCGGCACACCCTACTACCTGCTCCACGAGATTCAGGCCGACGGCACCGGCCTGCGCCAGCTCACCGCCGGCCCCTACGACGACATCGAGCCCGCCTATCTGCCCGACGGCGGCATCGTGTTCGTCTCGAGCCGCTGCAACCGCTGGGTGAACTGCTGGCTCTCGCATGTCGCGGTGCTCTACCGCTGCGACGCCGACGGCGGCAACATCCGGCCCCTCTCCAGCAACAACGAGCACGACAACACCCCCTGGGTGCTCCCCGACGGCCGCATCCTCTACACCCGCTGGGAGTATGTGGACCGCAGCCAGGTGCACTACCACCACCTGTGGTTCGCCAACCCCGACGGCACGGGGCAGATGGTCTACTACGGCAACCAGCACGGCGGCACCACGATGATAGACGCCAAGCCCATCCCCGGCACGCAGAAGATCGTCGCGTCGTTCTCCCCCGGCCACGGCCAGAACGAGCACGATGGCGTGGTGACGATCGTGGACCCCGCCTCGGGGCCGGACGCGCGGCCCTTCGCGCGCGCCGTGAGCCGCGGCGCGCACTTCCGCGACCCCTACGCCTTCACCGAGGATTGCCTGCTCGTCGCCAGCCGACACGAGATTCTGCTGATGAACGGCCGGGGCCAGACGGCCCCCGTCTACTCCCTGCCCGAGGCCGACCGCAAGACGGGCCTCGAATGCCACGAGCCGCGCCCGCTGGCGCCCCGCCCCCGCGAGAGGGTCATCGCGCCCAGGGCGCATCCCGAGCGCCTCACGGGCCGGCTGGCGCTGGTCAATGTCAACCTCGGCCGAAACATGGCGGGCGTGCAACCCGGCGAGATCAAGAAGCTGCTCGTCCTCGAGACGCTGCCCAAGCCGATCAACTTCACGGGCGGCATGGAGCCGCTGAGCTACGGCGGCACCTTCACCCTCGAGCGCGTGCTCGGCACCGTGCCCGTCGAGCCCGACGGCTCGGCCTACATGGAACTGCCCGCGCTCCGCAGCCTCTTCTTCGTCGCGCTCGACGCCAACGACCTGTCGGTGAAGCGCATGCAGAGCTTCCTCACCGTGATGCCGGGCGAGACGACGAGCTGCGTGGGCTGCCACGAGAACCGCACCGAGGCCCCCCCGCCCGCCAACCTCCTCGCTCTGCGGCGCCCGCCGAGCCCGATCGAGCCCATCGCCGGCGTGCCCGACGTGCTGGACTTCCCGCGCGACGTGCAGCCGATTCTCGACAGGCATTGCACGAAGTGTCACGGCTACGAGAGGACCGAGGCGGGCGGCCCCCGCTCCGGCGGCGTCATCCTCACCGGCGACCGCGGCCCCATGTTCTCCCACAGCTACTTCACCCTCAGCGCCCTCCAGCAGTTCGCCGACGGGCGCAACCGCCCGCAGAGCAACTACCCGCCGCGCACCCTCGGCAGCTCGGCCAGCCCCTTGATGAAGAAGATCCTCGCCAAGCACCACGGCGCACAGCTTTCGCCCCACGAGCAGAAGATCGTGCGCCTGTGGATCGAAACGGGCGCACCCTACCCCGGCACCTACGCCGCGCTCGGCACCGGCATGATCGGCGGCTATGCCCAGAACAGCCTCGACCGCTCCGACACCCGCTGGCCGAGCATGAAGGCCGCGGCCGCCGTCCTCGCCCAGCGCTGCGCAGGCTGTCACCAGGGGAGCCTCGCCCTCCCCTCCTCCCCGAGCGACAACATGGGCATGCCGCCCTGGGAGATCCACTACGGCAGCCCGAAGCTGCGCTTCTCGCGCCACATCCTCTACAACCTCAGCCGCCCGGAGAAATCGCTGCTCCTCCTCGCCCCTCTCGCCGCCAACGCCGGCGGATACGGCCTCTGCAAGGACCCTGCGAAAGCCGACGAGTTGACGGGCGCGGCGCTCGCCGTGTTTGCCAATGCCCAGGACGCCGACTACCAGAAGCTCCTCACAGCCATCCGCGAGGCCAAGGCCCACCTCGAGACAATCAAGCGGTTCGACATGCCCGGCTTCGTCCCCCATCCAGCCTGGGTGCGCGAGATGAAACGCTACGGCGTCCTGCCCAACGACCTGCCCGCGGAAGCGCCGCTGGACCCCTACGTGGTCGAGCAGGCCTACTGGAAGTCGCTCTGGCACCGCCCACCCCCGACTCAGGCGAAGCCGCAATAGCGACGCAACTTCCCAGTTCACCTTGACATCCGCGCGGCCAGTCGGTAGAATCCCCGGGAGTGGGGAGCGCGGACCGGGGTGAGCACATGGCTCGTTCGATCAAGTGCCCGCACTGCGGGCAGGTCATGAAAGTCAGCGAGCAAGCCGCCGGCAAACGGGTGGACTGCCCCGCCTGCAAGAAGGCTTTCCTGGCGCCCAAAGCGCTGGCGACGCCGCCAACGCCCGCCGGAGGGCCGCCGCCTGCAACCACCCCCAACCGCGTCTGGTACGTGCATGTCGATGGGCGGAACGACGGGCCGCACACCGCCGACACCGTGGTCGAGCAGGTCAAGACGGGCCGCCTCGACGCGCATACGCTCGGGTGGCGCGAGGGCATGAAAGACTGGCAGCCCCTGGGCGAGATGCCCGAGTTCCAGGGGGCCTTCAGCGCGCCGCCGCCCGTCGGCAAGCCGCACGCGCACAAGCCGCGGGCCCAGGGCGCCGAGCAGGAGCCCCACGCACACTACCGCCCAGGCAGAACACGCCGAGACACGGCGATCGGGTTCTGGGTGGCAGGCGGGCTTGGCCTCGCCATTCTCGTCGCCATCCTGATCGTTGCCAACCGGCGCGAGGAGCCGCCGCCCCCGCGCCGCCCTGTGGTGGTCCAGCAACCCCTGCCTCCCGAGCCCACGGCCCCGACCACCTCGACGACGCCCGGGGTCAAAGTCATCCACGGCCCGCGCCCGCTCGAGCCCACCAAGGCCCCCGTCAAGGCCGAACTGAGCAACGCGAAACTCATGGCCAACCTGGTGGCCGACCTCGACAAGGGCTTCAAGGACGCCATCGCGGGCCACACCAAGGCGATGGCCAAGCCGATCTTCGCCCTGATCACGAAGTGCCGGAGCCACGCCGAGAAACTCGCGGCCCGCGACTGGGGCCCCTACAAGAGCGAGATGGAGACGCTGATTCGCCGCCTCAACGAGGCGGCCAGCGGCCTCGACGTGACGCTGAAGGAGCGAGCCGTGGCCTGGGGCCTCGGCGACGGCCTCGACGAGAAGAAGCGGGCGGAGATCCTCGAACTGAACCAGTACGACTGGCTCACGCGGTGGCAGAAGATCCTGGCGGATGAGGTCGAGAAGGTGCGGAAGAAGGGCATGGAGTTCTGAGCCGCCGGCGCGTCGCCGCCCCCGCCGACCTCACGGCCTACACCTCCAGAACCTCGAAGCGTTTCATGCGATACGTGCAGCCGACGTTGACGGCGCGCACGGCCCCCACCTCGCGCCGCTCGAGCGAGTGGCTGTGCCCGCACACGGCGTGGCGCACCTTCGGGCAACGCACGAGCGTCTGCCCGAGGCCCACACTGCCCATGAACGCGTTGCCGAAGGCCCACGTCGGGTCGTGCTTGCGCTGGAGCATCTCGGGGAACGGTATGTGGTGCGTGACGGCCACGACGGTGCGCGCCTGGGCCTCGACCGCTGCAAGCTGAGCCGCGAGCCGTTCGAGCGTGAGCTGATTGAAGGCGGGGTCGGTGAAGCCCCAGCGGATCATCGCGCCGTCCATCCAGCGCGAGTTGGCCCGCAGGCCGGCCGGGGCAATGTCGGCCGTGTCCGCAACCAGGCGGGCGAAGGCGGGATCGTGCAGGGCGTAGCCGGGAGCCACCTTGTGTTCGTAGAAGCGCAGCGGCACCCCGAGCCTGTCGTCGCGGAACGAGTAGTCGTACCAGCCGATGGTGCCCACAAAGGCCACGTCGCCGAGCACCCTCGGCCCGGCGTCGAGATCGTGAAAGCCGTAGGCGCGCGCCGCCTCCGGAATCAGGCGGTCGTAGAGGGCGAAGGAGTCGCCCTGGCGGGTCCACAGATCGTGGTTGCCGGCGACCAGCAGGCGCTCGCCGTGGAACGGCTCGAACAGGCGCAGGCAACGCTCGAGCAGCGCGAGGTCGTGGGCGAACGTGTCGCCGGCCAGGGCCAACACATCGCCGCCGGCGCGGCACATCTCCGCCGCCAGAGCGTCCACCCGCTCGCGGTGCTCGGGAAACTCGTAGTGCAGGTCGGCGGTGGCTAGAACGCGCACGGCCTAGTCGCGTCGCGTCGGCGCCAGGCGCTTGCAGCCCTTGCGGCGACGCCTGCTGAGGACCTTGCGGCCGCCGCGTGTCTTCATGCGCGCGCGGAAGCCCTTCTGGCGGACCCGGTGCAGCGTGCTCTCGCGTTGCTTGATCTTCATCTACGTCCCTAGCGCTGGTTATAAGCGTTTGACCTTCGCGAATGATGCTGTATTATACGAACCTGCGAGGCCGCTGTCAAACAGACCACGGGGGCCGAGGCATTGCGGAGACAGACGCCCAACCGCGCGCTGGGAACCTTCATGGCCGTCGCCGTCCTGGCGTTGCTGGGCGGCTGGGCCTCGCTGCTCCTGGCGCGGAGCCGCGAGGCCGCCCCTCCCCTGCCCCCGTATGAGGTGCCCACGGTTGCGCTCGACGAGCCGTTACCGCCGCCGCCCCCGGGCCGTCTCGCCGCTCGGCAGGTCTTGCGGCTCAACAACAGCGCCGAGCCCGCCACCCTCGACCCCGCGAAGATGACGGGGCTCCACGAGCTGAACATCGCCCTCGCGCTCTTCGAGGGCCTCACGACACTCCATCCCAGGACCCTCCGCCCCGTGCCCGGCGTGGCCGAGAGCTGGGACGTTTCGCCCGACGGCCGCCGCTATGTCTTCCGCCTTCGCCCGGCGCGCTGGAGCAATGGCGAGCCGCTGACGGCGGCCGACTTCGTCTGGTCGTGGCAGCGGGTGCTCGACCCCGCCACGCAGGCGAAGTATGCCTCGCTCCTCTACTGCCTGGAGGGCGCGCGCCCCGGCTCGGGGCCGCCCGGGTTCCGCGCCCTCGACGAGCGGACCCTCGCGGTGCGCCTGGAGGCGCCGATCCCCTACTTCCTCGAGCTTCTGGCGTTTGCCACCTTCGCCCCCGTGCCCCGGAGTTCCGTGGAGGCCCACCAGGAGCGGTGGACGCGTCCCGGCGCCCTCGTGTCCAATGGGCCCTTCATCCTCGCCGAATGGCGCCCATTCGAGCACATCCTGCTCAGGCGGAACCCGCACTACTGGGATGTCGGCCGCGTGGCGCTCGAGGAGATTGACGTGCTGGCCGTCAGCGATGCCGAGACGGCGCTCAAGAAGTGCCTGAACAATGAACTCGACTGGATTCGCGAGCTGCCCGGCGAGAAGGTGGCCGCGGCCGCGCGCCTGCCCGGCTTCCGCTACGCACCGCAACTGAACACGTACTTCTTCCGCTTCAACGTCGGCCGCCCGCCGCTCGACGACCGCCGCGTGCGGCAGGCGCTTAATCTCGCGGTGGACAAAGAGAGCATCGCCCGTTACCTCCTGCGGGCCGGCCAGCGGCCCGCCCGCAGCTTCGTGCCGCCCATCCTGCCGGGCTACACGCCGGCGGAAGGCCCCGCGTACGACCCCGAACAGGCCCGTCGCCTGCTCGCCGACGCGGGCTTTCCGGGCGGGCGCGGCTTCCCGCGTCTCGCGCTCCTCTACAACTCCAGCGGCTCGCACCAGCAGATCGCCGAGGCCATCCAGCACATGTGGAAGGCCGAACTCGGCATCCGCATCGCCCTGACCAATCAGGAGTGGGGCGTCTACCAGGCCTCCATGCAGAATCGAGACTACGACATCGCCCGCTCGTCCTGGGTTGCCGACTATGCCGACCCGAGCAGCTTCCTCGACTGCTTCACGACGGGCAGCGGCAACAACCGCACGGGCTGGAGCCACGCGGGCTACGACGAGCGGCTGGCTCTCGCCGCGCGCGAGACGGACCCGGCCCGCAGGATGGCCATCCTCCGCGAGGCCGAGCGGATTCTGGTCTGCGACGAAATGCCCATCCTGCCTCTCTACTTCTACGTCAACGCCTATGTCGTCCATCCCAGGGTGCGGGGCGTCTACGACAACTGGCGCAACTTCCACCCCTATCAATACGTCCATATTGCGGCGGATTGACCCCATGCTCGCCTTCGTGCTTCGACGCCTGGTTGCCTCCGCCGTCACGCTTCTGGCCATCGTGGTGCTGTCGTTCGCGCTGATGCGCGCCGTGCCCGGCGGGCCGTTCGACCAGGAGAAGCCGCTCGACCCCAGGATTCGCGAGCGTCTCGAGGCCAGCTACGGCCTCAACGACCCCATCGCAGTGCAGTGCCTGCGGTATGTGGGCAGGCTGCTTCGCGGGGACTTGGGGCCGTCGCTGCGGCGGCCCGATGCCTCGGTGAACGGCATTCTGGCCGCGGGCTTCCCGAAGTCGGCGCTCCTGGGCGGCACGGCGCTGCTCATCGCGCTTCTGGTGGGCGGCCTGGCGGGCGTTTACGCGGCGCTCCACCACAACACGATGCGCGATCACGCGGCCATGGGGCTGGTGATGATCGGCGTCTCCATTCCGAGCATGGTCCTCGCCCCGCTGCTCGTGAGCCTGTTCGCGCTCACGCTCCACTGGTTTCCCACGTCGGGCTGGGGCACGCTCGGCCACCTGGCGCTGCCCGCGACGGCTCTCGGCCTCGCCTACGCGGCCCGCATCGCGCGCCTCACGCGCGGCGGCATGCTGGAGGTGCTGCGGCAGGACTTCATCCGCACGGCCCGCGCCAAGGGGCTCTCGGAGGGGGCCGTCGTGCGCCGCCACGCGCTGCGGCTGGGGCTTGCGCCGCTGGTCTCCTATCTCGGGCCGGCGACGGCCAGCATCCTCACGGGCTCGTTCGTCATCGAGCAGATCTTCGCGATCCCGGGCATGGGCGCCCACTTCATCAACGCCGCAACCGACCGCGACTATCCCCTCGCTCTCGGCACCGTGCTCGTCTACAGCACGCTGCTGGTCGTCCTGAACCTCGTAGTGGATGTTGTCCAGGCCCTGCTCGACCCGAGGATCCGCCCCGAATGAGCACCGGCACGCCCCCACACGACGACGAACGCTCGGCATCCTGCGAGGGGATGTCCCCGGGCCGGCTGGCGTTGCGGCGCCTGCTGGCCAATCGGTTGGCCGCCGCCAGCGCGCTCTTCCTCGTCGCGCTCGGGCTGCTCGCCCTCGGCGCGCCGCTGCTGGCGCCGCGCCCCTACGACGCCGTGGAGTTGCCCGAGGCCCTCAAGCCTCCGTCGGCTGGCCATTGGCTGGGCACCGATGCGCTTGGCCGCGACCTCCTTTCGCGCCTCCTCTACGGCGCCCGCGTGTCGCTGGCCGTTGGCGTTGTGGCCACCGTGGTCAGCCTGGTCATCGGCGTCTCCTATGGCGCCATCGCCGGCTACGTGGGCGGGCGCACCGATAACCTGATGATGCGGTTCGTGGACGTGCTGTACGGCCTGCCGTTCATGTTCCTTGTCATTCTCATCGTGATGATCGCGGGGCGGAGCCTTCTGAACCTCTTCATCGCGTTGGGCGCGGTGCAGTGGCTCACCACGGCGCGGATCGTGCGGGGGCAGGTGATGTCGCTGAAGGAACGCGAATTCGTCGAGGCGGCCCGCGCGCTGGGCGCGGGACCGCTCCGCCTGATCTTCCGTCACATCGTGCCCAATCTCCTCGGCGTCGTCATTGTTTACGCCACACTGAACGTCCCCGCCGTCATGCTCCAAGAGGCGTTCCTGAGCTTCCTGGGCCTGGGCGTGGAGCACCCGATGCCCAGTTGGGGCACCCTGATGGCCGAGGGGGCCCGCTCGATGGAGGTCTGCCCCTGGCTCATGGTCTTTCCGGGCGTCACCTTCTCGCTCACGCTGCTGGCCCTCAACTTCCTCGGAGATGGCCTCCGCGACGCGCTCGACCCCCAAAGCCGCTGACGCCGAGTGTGCCGCCCAGAGCAATGCGCTATAATCTGGGGCGCCCGCGTCCCCCGCTTCCCCCTGGAGGATGCCTCCCGTGATCGCCGTCGGCACCTCGGGATATCAGTACTCGGACTGGAAGGGGCCCTTCTACCCCGACTCGGTGCCGAGGGGCGGCGAGCTGGAGTACTATGCGGAGCATTTCAACACGGTCGAGCTGAACTTCACGTACTACCGCATGCCCAGCTTCCGCACCATCGAGGCGATGGTGAAGAAGACGCCGCCCGGTTTCACCTTCTGGGTGAAGGCCAACGAGGCCACCACGCACCAGCAGGACCGTAGCGTGGCCGCGGCGTTCAACGAGGCGATGGCGCCGGCGCGCGAGGCGGGCCGCCTGGCGGGCGTGCTGTGCCAGTTTCCCTACTCCTTCCGCAACACCGAGCGCCACCGCGCCTATCTCGCGGCGCTGGCCGAGGACTTCCCCCACGACCCGCTGGTCGTGGAGTTCCGCAACGCCCAGTGGGCGAACCAGGCGGTCTTCAGCTTCCTGCGGGCCCACAGGCTGGGGTTCTGCTGCGTGGACGAGCCGGCCCTCCCCGGCCTGATGCCGCGCATCGCCGTCGCCACGGCCCCGACGGCCTACGTCCGCTTCCACAGCCGCGATGCCAGCAAGTGGTACGAGGGCGGCGGCAAGGAGCGCTACAACTACCGCTATCGCCGCGACGAACTCGAGGAATGGCTGCCCAAGATCCAGCAGCTCGACGCCGAAGCCGAGAACGTCTACATCTTCTTCAACAACTGCCACGCGGGGCACGCTGCCGTCAACGCCGAAGAGTTCAAGAAGCTCCTCGCTGACCTGGGGGTGATCAGGTGATGCCGCAGCGGGTGTGGGCAGGAATTGTGGGCACGGTGGTTCTCTCTGGCGCCGGAAGGGCTCGCATAGGGTAGCCCAGGGCAACGCCCTCATCTTCTCCCACACGTGAGGGCCTTGCAGCCCGCGAACGCGGGCGACCGGGCCGTAGCCCAGGGCGACCGAAGGGAGCCCTGGGACGGACGTCCCCGCCCGTCCAAGCCCCCGAAGGGGGCGTTTCACGCCTTGAATCGCCCCCCTTCGGGGGCTCCCCCCTGGGGCCGCCTCTCCCCAGGGCTCCCTTCGGTCGCCCTGGGCTACCCTCAAACGCCCTCTTCGGGGGCTAGACCCCGCCCCCCGGAAGATGTGGGCGAAGAGCAGGGCAACGCCCTGGGTTGAGTGGGATCCACGGGTCCAGCCTTGAAAGGGCGAGATGGAAGCTCTCTATTTCGCCCTTTCAGGGCTACGACCGGGGCGGTCTTGTTCCCAGGGCGCTGCCCTGGGCTATCCCATTTCGCTCCTTCGGGGCTCCCGCAGCCACCTACAATTCCGGCCCACACCCGCCGCAGCCCCCGCCTTGACATCGCCAGGGGAGCGTGTACACTGAAAGTGTAACCTTCAGGAGCGCGGCCGTGGCCTCCATGAACATCAAGGCAGCTCGCAAGCAGTTCAGCGACATTGTCCGCGCCGCGGAACGTGGTGAGACGGTGGTGCTCACCCGTCGCGGCAAGAGCGTGGCCCGCATCGCGCCCGCCGCAGAAGCAGGAGGCGCCCCGTTGCCCGACCTCCGAGCCTTCAGGGCCTCGATTGCGCGGAAGGGGCAACCGTTGTCTCGCACGGTCGTCGGCCTGCGCGACGAGGAACGCTACTGATGGCCTACCTCGACACAAGCCTGCTCGCGGCCTACTACTGCCCCGAGCCCCTGAGCACGGCGGTTCAGAAGGCCATCCTCGAGACAGCGAGCCCAACGATCAGCCCGCTCGTCGAGATCGAGTTCTGCTCCGCCGTCGCACTCAAGGTGCGAACGCGGGAGTTCGATGGCGCGACGGCCAACAAGGTTGTGTCCTTGTTCCGGCTTCACGTTACCGACCACCGCTACGCAATCGTACCCATCGAAGCCCGCGAATATGACCTGGCACGCGAGTGGATCGGGCGCTTCGCCGTGCCGCTCCGCGCGCTCGACGCGCTGCATCTGGCAGCCGCCTTCGCCAACGACCTGACGCTCCTCACCACGGACAAGCCCCTGGCCCGCTGCGCGCAGCAGTTCGGCGTCAAGCACCGCCTCATCTCCTGACGAGGGCGTTCCCGTGCCAAGTGTGCTCTCCGCCTTTGTGCTCGCCGCCTCTGCTTTCGGGGCAGTCCGAGCCGCTGAGGCGGCCACCCCAGCGGCCCCATCCTCAGACCCGCCGGCCATCGCCAGGCCGCTGCTGGCGTATTGGACGTTTGACGAGGACTCGGAGGCGGTCGTTCGCGACGCGAGCGGCAATGGCCAGGATGCTTCATCCCTGGGCGGCCAAGGCAGGTTTCCGCGTGTGGAGGGGGTCTATGGCTCTGCCGTCAACTTCTCCGGCCACCACATGCTCGGCGTGCCCGCCAAGCCTGACTTTGCGGCGGTGCGGAAGCTCTCGCTGAGCGCCTGGGTGCTGCCCGTGACCCTCGACAAGGAACGCTACCGCGAGATCTTCCGCAAGGAGGACGGCGACCAGCGCGTGCTCTTCTCGTTCCAGGAGTTCGGGCGGGTGCTGTCATTCGGGCTGAACGCCGGCGGCTACGCCGAGTGCGACGCGGCAATCACCCCCGCCCAACTGCTCGACGGCTCGTGGCATCACTGCGCGGCGACGTTCGACGGCAAGACGATGCGGGTCTACCTCGACGGCAAGGAGATCGGCGCGCTGGAACGCTCGGGCGCCCTGGCCGCGGGCGGCTCGGCCCCCGGCTGCATCGGTTCGTCCAACGGCGGCGAGTGTTACCAGGGCGCGATGGACGACCTTCGCATCTACAAAGACGCGCTGACCGCCGACGACGTGGCGACGCTCTACCGCCACGGCCTGAAGGCCCAGGAGAAGTTCCATCGCGACGCCGAAGCCGACCTTCAGGCGTTCTTCACCGCGGGCAAGACGTTCGCCGAAACGCTCGCCGCCTCGCGCCGCCGCTTCGCCGCCAGCGCCATCCCCGCCACGCCCAGGCTCCTCGCGGCTCTGCGGCTGCGGCTCAAGGCTGCCTTCCCCGGCGACTTCGACCGCTTCGTGGCCGCCACGGGGCTCAGTCCCGTGGACTACGTTGTGGCCAGGGGCAACAGCTTCAACCTCCGTGAGGCGGGCCGCCTCGTCGAGATGATGGTGGAGTACAAGCCCCTCACCGAAGCCCAGTGGAGAAGGCAGTCGCCCGCCGATCTCGCCCGCTGGAAGGAGGCCGAGGCCATCGAGCAGCGTTTCGAGGCCCTCAAGGCCCAAGGCGATGCCGCCGCCTTCGCGCCCGACTGGCTCGAGGTGATGCTGGAGGCGGCGAAGCGCGTGACGCTTCGCCCATACGTCCAGGAGGCCGTCGCCCCCTACGTCAAGCCCTCCACACCGGAGACACGGAACCCGACTCCGGATGAGGCACGCCAGGCACTGGAGCGCGACTGGCTTCACCAGGCCGACCACAACCCATCGCCCGAACGCATCGAGAGCGAGATTGCCTGGACTCGCGCGCTCGCCGACAGAATACAGAGAGAAGACCGCCTGAAGGCGGGACTAGATGCCCGAGCCGACTTCAGCGTGGAGCTGGGTGAACTTGAGAAAATCGAGAGGCAGCTCGCCGCGCCCAGCCGCGACGCCTATTTCAAGGTGCGCGAGATCAAGCGGCGCATTGCCTTCAAGAACCCCGTCGTAGACTTCACCAGGCTGCTCTTCGTAGACATGCCCTTCCCGCAGGGCTCCGAATGGCCCCACGAGACGCGCCACCGCCTCGGCTACATGGCCGTGCCCGGCGGCCGGCTGCTCATCCTCGACGGCCTCTCACCCGAAGGCAAGCTCACACAACTGATGCCACAGCCGCCCTTCCACGGCTCCTTCTGGCGACCCGACCTCTCCTGGGATGCCACGAGGGTGCTCTTCTGCTTCAAGCCCCACAACGAGAAGTCGTTCCATCTCTACGAGATCGGCGTAGACGGCTCGGGCCTGCGGCAACTGACGGACGGCCCCTACGACGACTTCGACCCGATCTACCTGCCCGATGGCGAGCACATCGTCTTCTCCACCACGCGAGGCCACACCTACGTCCGTTGCATGCCGCCCACCAACGCCTACGTGCTGGCCCGCTGCGACCGCGACGGGCGGAACATCTACCTCATCTCGGCCAACAACGAGCCCGACTACCTGCCCTCCGTGATGAACGACGGCCGCCTCGTCTACACCCGCTGGGAGTACACCGACAAGCCCCTCTGGCGCGCCCAGGGCCTCTGGACCGTGAACCCCGACGGCACCCACGTGAGCACGCTCTGGGGCAACCAGAGCGTGTGGCCCGACCTGCTGAAGGACGCCCGCAGCATCCCCGGCTCGCGCCGCGTGATGTTCACCGGCTCCGCCCACCACAACTGGTTCAGCGGCTCGGTGGGCATCATCACGCCGGGCGACGGCTTCAACTTCCCCGCCGGCCTCACCAAGGTGACCGCCGACGTCGCCTGGCCCGAATCGGGCAACGGCCCGATTGACCCCATCGAATCGCCCGACTACCACCGCAGCGGCACCTACAGCGCCTACTACTCGCCCCACCCTCTGAGCGAGCGAGACTTCCTCGTCTCGGCCAATCGAGGGGGGAAGTTCGTGCTCTACCTGATGGACACCGATGGCAACCGCGAACTGATCTACGAGGGCGTGAACAACGTGTTCCATGCCATCCCCCTCAAACCCCGTCCCCGGCCCCCGGTGATTGAAGATCGCGTCGAGTGGCCGACCCGCGAGGACCGCCTGTCGCCGAAGGATGGCGTGATCTACAGCGGCAACGTCTACAGCGGCGCTCCCGATGAACTGCGCGGCAAGGCCCGCTTCCTCCGCATCCTGAGCATTGACCACAAGACCTACACCTACTGGCACAAGCGCCCCTATCTCTCCACCGGGCCGGTCGTCTCCGCCGTGCAATCGGAAGGCGTCAAGCGCGTCCTCGGCACCGTGCCCATCGAGGCCGACGGCTCGGTGAGCTTCCACGCCCCGAGCGGCATTCCGCTGCACTTCCAACTGCTCGACGAGCGACAGCGGGCGCTCCAGACCATGCGCAGCTTCGTGAACGTCATGCCCGGCGAGCGCCGCGGCTGCCTCGGCTGCCACGAACTCCACAGCGTCGCACCCGAACCCTATGCCAGGACCGCCGCGATTCAGCGCCAGCCCAGCAGCATCACCCCGCCGCCCTGGGGCAGCGACACGGTGAGCTGGGACCGCTACGTCCGCCCCATCCTCGACAAGCATTGCGCGAAGTGCCACACGGGCGACGGCAAGGGCAAGGCGAAGGTGGACATGACGCCTCGCCCCGGCGGCCTGGGCTTCGACGAGACCTACTGGCTCTTCACTGGCCGCCCCGCCTGGGGCGCGGCCTACGCGCCCCCGAAGAACCCGCCGCCCGGCTTCGGCATCGCCGACATGCTCATGGTCGAGGGCTACGACCAGCGCGACCCGCGCGGCTACGAAACACCCCCGCCCATGACCCGCCTCTCCTACAAGAGCCGCCTCATTGACACCGCCTCCAGCGGCAAGCACAACGACGTGAGACTCCCGCCCGACGACCTCCTTCGCCTCATTCTGTGGGTGGACGCCATGTGCCCTTACCTCGGCGACGAGGAGGTGCGGGCGATAGACGACCCCGAGTTCCAGGGCGTAGACTGGCTGGCCATCCGCCCCCGCATCAAGACCGCCCCGCGCATCGTGCGACCAGGGCCGGTGGATTGACCTTGACCTCCCGCAGGTTCGGATACCTCCGGGAGGTCAGGCGCAGAGCTGCCGCGATGGTGAACACCGCGTCATGCCCGGCGTGTGGAGGCATCTCTCCTGCCTGAGAGCCCGACAGGAGAGACTCCTCGACTTCGCAAGGCTCCGCTCGGAATGACCGCTTCACAGGGCTTGCGCCGGGGAGGTAGCGTTGTCATGCTAGCCGCTATCGCGGAATCCGCCGCAGCTACAGCGCAACTGTCGAGACGACCAGATTCTCCTCGGCCTCGAAGAGCTGATAGACGCGCTGTGCCCAGGCATAGGCGGCCTCGGCTTCAGCCTGGGGCAGACGGCGCCGCATGTGGTCCACCGGACCCGCCAGGACCAGTCGTCGCGGGGCCACGCACGCGGCCACCTCGGGCAGGTCGCACACGGGCAGGATGCCGCTCACGAAGTCGGGCGGCCGCCAGGAATGGAACTCGTTCGTCGCCAGGGCGCGGTAGCTGACAAGGCCATTGCAGCAGACGGTCGTGGTGATCCGCTCGTCCAGTGCGGCGGCGAAGAGCGCGAGCAGCGCGCCGCTCCCCTGCCCCACGATGCTCAGGCGGGCGGGGTCCACCTCGGGCCGCTCGGCCAGCACGGCGATGGACCGCAATACGTCGTGGACCCGCCTGCCCACCAGGCTGTGGCCCAGCATGCCGTACTGGTAGAAGTGATAGCCGTCGGTGCCCATGAACGCGTAGTCGCGCGGGACAGCGCCGATGGAATGCGTCTCGCCGACGCCGCGCACGTCAATGGCGAGCACGACGTTCCCCTCGTTCGCCAGCATCTCGATGACGCCGGCGGGGCCGGCTTCGGCGTCCTTGCCCTGCTCGTGGACGTAGAGGATGCCGGGCCTGCGCTCAGGGTCTTTGTCGGGCACGAAGAGCAGCGCGGGAACCGTGATGCCGCGCTCGCTGCGGAACGTGAGCTGCTCGATGCCGCACTTGCCGCGGTAGAAGACGCCCACCTGGTCGCAGGGCGGCGCCCCCGGGCCGCTGGGGCAGTTGAGGAGCTCGCGCAGGCGCGAGCGGAGGCTGGTCTGCCACTCTTCGGCCTCGCCGCGGGTCGCCAGCTCGGGCGGCGGGGGCGGCAGCGTGAGGGCGCGGTCGCGGGTGAAGCAGAACACCGTGCGGCTGCCGAGGTTGTGCACCTGCCCGTCGGGCGCGCACCGGAGGTCCTCCTCCCGTTCGAGCGGCATGTCGGGCTCGCGGGTGTCGGCGCCGGGGTCGCCCAGCCAGAGCTGGAGCCACTGGCAGGCCGCCTCACGAAGGGGCTGGCTGAAGCCGTGCTCGCCTTCGGCCACGACGAGGTCGGCCATGCCCTCGGCCCCGAGAATGGCGTACATCCGCTTGACCTCGTCGAAGGCGCGCCGCGTGCCCTCGATGGGGAAGTAGTCGTGGCTGGCCGCGCCGATGCGCACGGCGCGCGGCGCCCCTGCGATGAGCAGGTCGCTGTGGTCAATGCCGCGCTCGATGGCGTGGTCCTGCACCTGCTCGGCATCGGCGATCATGCCCGTGGCGAGCCAGGCTTCGCGGCTGGTGATGTAGCAGACGGGCATCGCGGCGCGGAGGCGGTCGTCCAGGGCGAAGAGGTAGGCCGTGAGCGTGCCGCCGCCCGAGCAGCCGGTGCAGCCGAGGCGGGTCACGTCCACCTCGTCGCGAAGACACAGGTAGTCGAGGGCGCGGATCCCATCCCAGATGCGGTAGCTGGCCAGATTGACGCCCGTCAGCAGGCTCTGGGTGCCGGCGTACTCGTGCTCGGGGCAGCAGAGGCCCACGCGCGAGTCGCCCTTGAGGGCGTCCCAGTACTGGCTCCGTTCGCCCTGGCCGAGGGGGTCGTAGACGAGCACCGCGAAGCCGCCGGCCGCGAGCGCCTGGGCGAGTCTCTGGTACTCGGGGTACGCCTTGCCCTCCCGCGCGTGGCCGCAGGGCACGAGCACGGCGGGCGCCGCATCGCGGCGGCGCTCGGGCAGGTAAAGGTTGGCCGTGACGTAGAAGCAGGGGCGGCTCTCGAAGATCACCTTCTCGATCGTGTAGCCGCGCCGGAGGAGTCGCCCGAGGCGGCGCGGGTTCAGTGGCGTCCGCTCGGGCAAGCCTCCGATCAGTTGGGTGAACGTGTCGCGCACGTAGCGCTGGTGCTCGAGCACCTCGTCGGGCGTTTGCACCTTCTGCTTGCGGGCGCGCATCTGCTCGAAGAGCGGCGCGCCAAGAGCCAGAAGGTGTTCGAACACCATCGCAGAGAGGTCTCTGCTGCCAAGGACGCTGGAGGGTTCCGCCACGGCTGGTTCCTGCCAAGGGACTCGGGCTGGGGCCGACTGCCCTCCCATTATACCGAAGCCGCCCCCCGCTCCCAACTTCGGCGGAGGGTTCGCCCCAAGCATTGAACAAAGCCCCGCCCACGAGCGTCAGAGCCTGTAGGCGGCTGGCGGTTGGCCGCAACTGAGTGTATAATGTCGTCGGAGTAACGCCTCTGCTCAATCAACCGGGGACTCAGGCACGCACCTCAAATGGCGGGGCGGTTCGTAGTGCGGGCTTCAGCCCGTATCTGGCGTCCAGGATACGGCCTGAAGGCCGCACTGCGAACCCCTCCTTCGTTCGGGTGAAGTGTCCCCTGGCGAAGGTCGAGCCGCACACCTGGGAATGGAGATTTCGATGGGAAGGACAACACGTGGCGGCAGGACGAATTGGTTGCTTCTCCTGGCCCTTCTTCCGATGGCCCTGGTCGTTCTGACCGCCTGTGATGAGCTCCAGGGCTACCTCCCGCCGCCGCCGCAGCCGCCGCCCCCGCCCCCGACCGCTACACCGCCGCCTCCGCCGCCCGTTGTCGTGCAGCCGCCGCCCCCGGTGGTCGTCCAGCCGCCGGTCGTCGTGCAGCCGCCTCCGCCCCCTGTAGCGGACCAGCCTCCGATCCAGCCCCCCGAGGCCGGCCCGGTGTGGGTGGATACCATCAGCTTCGACCCGAACCAGGTGGCTCTTCAGGCTATAGGCGGGCGCTGGTTCCTGGCGACTCCCGACGTCACGCTGCTGGCCTTCGAGAACGACGAGGCAAGCGCCCGTCAGGCGCTCAATGTCATCCGCTTCTACCGGATGAACCAGCAGTGCTCGATCGGGCGGCCGATGCCTCTCCTCCAGTACTACCTGGTCAACGGCCAGCCCCCGATGGGGCCGATGCCCGGCGAAATGGCGCTGCCCCTCGACCCGGCCCGCCTCGATGTGGCTCAGGTGAACGACCGCTGGATGCTGGTGCAGGGAAACGTGTGGCTGCTGGACTTCGGCCTCGCGGAGATGGAGGCCCGCGCGGCGCTGGCCGTCGTCCGCAACTCGGGCTTCACACACATCTGCTTCGTCGGCCAGCCGCAGCCCCGGATGGTCTACTTCCGAGCCGGCGGAGCCGGCGCCCTGCTGCCGTTCGTGCAGGCGCGGCTCGTGGCCGAGCCGCCCTGTTACTCGGGCCCGTTGCCGGCGACCATCGGCTTCCGGGGCTGGATCACGGCCGCGCAGCCGTGCGACGTGCAGTACGCCTTCGTGCGCAGCGACGGCGGGGTGGGGCCGGCCCGCATGCTCCGCTTCCCGCAGGCGGGCGTGGCCGAAGTGACGACGGAACTGCCCGTGGCGCAGGAGTGCACGGGCTGGCTCGCGCTGCGCATCCTGTCGCCGGTCGTCACCCAGTCGGAGCAGGCCTTCTTCGAGGTGCGTCCGCCGGCGCGCCCGCTGGTGCAGGCGTCGCTCCTCGCGCAGCCGCCCGTGTACATCGGCCGCCTGCCTGCGCTCGTGCGCTTCTTCGGGCGCATCGCCGTCGGCCAGCCCTGCGACGTGCAGTACGCCTTCGTGCGCAGCAACGGCGCCATGGGGCCGGTGCAGACGCTCCGCTTCGTGCAACGCGGCGTGCAGCACGTCACCGACGACTGGGCGCTCCACCACGACTATGTCGGCTGGGCGGCCATCCGCATCCTGTCGCCCGTGGATTTCACCTCGGAGGTGGCGCCCTTCGAGGTGCGCTCGGGCGGGCACCGACGCATCCAGGTCAGCCTGACAGCGGATCCCGCCCTCTATGGCGGCCCGCTGCCGGCCCCGATTGACTTCCGCGGGATGATCGCCGTCAGCCACCCGTGCGAGGTGCAGTATCTTTTCGCGCGCAGCGACGGCTCGTTCAGCCCGGTCCAGCGGCTGCGCTTCGATCGGCCTGGCGCCCGCGAGGTGAGCACGCGCTGGCTGGTGAGCCGCGAGGGAACCGGCTGGATGACGTTGCGCGTGGTGGCGCCGGCGCCGGTGGAGTCCGAACAGGCCGCCTTCGAGGTGCGCCCGGCCGCGCAGCCCCACGTTCGGGCCACCCTCAGCGCCTTCCCCGAGGTGCACCCGGGGCCGCTCCCGGCCACGGTGCGCTTCCGCGGCACGATCTGGGCGGGCCAGCCGTGCGATGTGTCGTACGTCTTCGTGCGCAGCGACGGCCAGACCAGCCCGGTTCAGACTCTCCGGTTCCTTCAGCGTGGCGCCCGACAGGTCGAGGATTCCTGGACCCTTCAACGCGAGTATGTGGGCTGGGCGGCCCTTCGCATCCTGGCGCCGGTCCAGACCGACTCGCCACAGGCCGCGTTCGCGGTGAAGCCGCAGGGCCCACCGCCGCTGGCGATCGAGGCCACGCTGCAAGCCGTGCCGCCCTTGTACAAGGGCCCCATCCCCGGCGTCATCGCCTTCCGGGGCACGATCCGGGCGACGCAGCCGTGCGACGTGCGGTACGTTTTCGTCTACAGCGACGGCACACAGAGCGCGCCGCGCGTGGTGCGCTTCGCCCGGCCGGGCGAGCAGCAGGTCGAGGAGACCCGCCAGTTCCTCGTGGACGCTAAGGGCTGGGCGGTGCTGAAGGTGCTGGCCCCGATCGCCGTCGCGTCGCCGCAGACGCCGTTCGAGGCCAACGTGAAGCATGAGATGAAGCTCCATGCCCAAGTGAAGGTGGAGCCCCCGAAGTACCGCGGCCTCGCCCCCGCGAAGCTGCGCTTCCTCGGCACCCTCCACGCGAACCAGGCGTGCGATGTGCGCTACACCTTCGTCTACAGCGACGGCACGCAGAGCCCGCCCCGCGTCGCCCGCTTCGCAAAGGAGGGCAACCAGGACGTCGAGGACACCCGCCAGTTCACGGCCAGCGGGCGCGGCTGGGCGATGCTGCGCATCCTGGCCCCTGTTGCGGCCGAGAGCGACCGGGCCGACTATGAGGTGGGCATTGTGGAGCTTCCGGCGCTCGAGGTGCGGGTCGACCTCAAAGCGAATCCCACAAAGTACAAGGGCGACCCGCCCGCCGCCATCCGCCTCAAGGGCACCATCCGCGTGAACCAGGCCTGCGAGGTCCGCTACACCTTCGAGCGCAGCGACGGCCAGCGCGTGCTGCCCAGAACGCTGCGGTTCGACAAGGCAGGCTCCGAGGACGTGGCTCTGGACCTCCGCATCGCAACGGAGGGAGCGGGCTGGGCCACGCTCAAGGTGCTCGCCCCGGTGGCCGTGGAGTCCGACCGCGCGGACTTCCAGGTCGAGTTCCCGAAGCCCAAGGAGAAGGAGAAGCCGAAAGAGAAAGAGAAGGTGAAGGTCTCAGTGAGTCTCGAGGCCGACCCGCCCAAGTATCAGGGCCCGGGCCCGGCCGACGTGCAGTTCAAGGGCACGATCCGCGTGGACCAGCCTTGCGTGGTGCAGTACGCGTTCGTGCGCAGCGACGGGGGCCAGACGCCGCCCAGGATGCTGCGCTTCGACGAGGCGGGCGAGAAGGCGGTCGAGCTGCCCCTTCGATTCACGCAGGACGCCCGCGGCTGGGTGCAGCTCCGCGTGCTCGCGCCCGAGCGCGAAGAGTCGAAGAGGGCCGACTACGCGGTGGACATCCAGGCGCCCGACAAGCCGAAGGAGAAGGAGAAGCCAAAGGACAAGGAGCCGCCCAAGGCCAAGGACGAGCCGGAGCCCGAGGCGGTCAACGTCCAGGCGACTCTGACGGCCGAGCCGGCCAAGTACGCCGGCAAGCTCCCGGTCACCATCAAGCTCAAGGGCAACATCCGCGTCAGCGGGCCGTGCCGGCTCACCTACGTCTTCGTCCAGAGCGACGGCACGGTGTCGAAGGAGTACTCCATCCGCTTCAACAAGGCGGACGACAAGGACGTTTCGGACAACTGGAAGGTGGAGCAGGAGATGGCCGGCTGGGCCATGATCCGCGTCCTCGAGCCGGTCAAGGCCGAGTCGAACCGCGCGGCGTTCGAGGTCAAGCGCGCGGGCAAGTAGCGCCACAGGAGAGCGGAATGGCTGCGATCTGCGTGTTCGAGGACGATCGCTGGAGCGATCTTCTCCCACTCGTCTACTGCCGCCCCGCCTGCGAGCTGCGCTGCGGCATCAGCAGCCTGCTCGAGAAGATGCAGCGGGCCTATCCGGGGCACAGGTTCGCCCTCTTCGTCCGCGACTACCTGGCCGCCACGCTCCGCGAGCGTTCGCCCCTGCCCGTCAACGACTTGCCGGCCGACCAGGACGTGTTGTTCCTCAACGGCCGCCTGCTGATGGAGAAGGCCATCCCGGTGGACGGCCCCGAGGAGCTCGGCCTGTGCGAGGGGAGCCTGGCTTACGCGCGGCTCCGAGCCAGGACCGCAGCCGCCCTCACCCCGCGTCACTTCCTCGACGGGGCCGTGGCCAAGGCCCTGCCCCACACCACACGGCACGTCGAGCACAGGGCCACGCTGCTGCGCTACTACTGGGAGATCATCAACCGCAATGAGCCCGAGCTGAAGCGGGACTTCAGGGACCTGGCCCCCGCGGGCGAGATTCGCGGCAGGGTCTGCGACGGCGTTTACGTGCTCGGCAAGGAGAACGTCTTCATCGGCGAAGGGGCCGTGGTGAAGCCCTGCTGCGTGATTGACGCCGAGGAGGGCCCCGTCTACATCGCCGAGGGCGTGAAGGTGATGCCCAATTCGTGCATCCAGGGGCCCGCCTACATCGGCCCGCACTCCACCATCCAGATGGCCGCGCGCCTGCGCGAGGGCGCCAACATCGGCGAGGTGTGCAAGGTGGGCGGCGAGATCGAGAACTCGATCGTCCACAGCTACTCGAACAAGCAGCACGACGGCTTTCTCGGCCACGCCTACATCGGCCAGTGGGTGAACCTGGCCGCCGACACGATCAACAGCGACCTGAAGAACACCTACGGCACCGTGCGCGTGCAACTGCCGCACAAGCTGGTCGAGACCGGCTCGATGTTCGTCGGCCTCGCGATGGGCGACCACTCCAAGTCGGCCATCGCCTCCACGTTCCTCACGGGCAGCGTCATCGGCTTCTGCTGCAACGTCCTCACCAGCGGGTTTCCGCCGAAGTTCCTCGCCTCGTTCTCGTGGCTCACCGACTCGGGCTGTTCGCCCTACTCCCCGGCCCTGGCGGTCGAGGTGGCCCGCCGCGTGCTCGCCCGCCGCAAGAAGCAGGTCACCGAGGCCGACGCCGCCCTGCTCCACACGCTCTACGACCTCACCCAGCCCGAACGCGACATCCAGGGCATGGAGCAATAGGAGACGGGGAGAACCTTTCTGGAAAGAAAGGCTTCTCCCCGCCCCCCTCTCCAGAGACCTCTCTACACTGCGAGACTCTTTGGGAAGGAGGGGGACGCGGGGGAGGAGGCCCTTTCTGCGAGAAAGGGCCTCCTCCCTCGCAATGTCATCCATCAATCCAGCCGCCGCCCAGCACGATGTCATCCTCGTAGAAGACGGCGGCCTGGCCCGGGCTCACGCCGGTCTCGGGCGTGTGAAACGTCACACGGGCCCCGCTGTCCGCTGTCGGCTCGATGGTCGCAGGGGCGGGCTGGTGGTTGTAGCGAATCTGCACCGTGCCCTCGACCCGCGCCGGCGGCTCGGCGAAGGCCATCCAGTTCACCTGCGACACGCGCATCGTGTTGCGTTGGAGTTCCTCGCGTGTGCCGATGACGACGGCGTTCGCCTGGCGGTCAATGCGCACCACGTAGCGGGGCGAGCCGAGCGCCACGCCGAGGCCCTGCCGCTGGCCGATGGTGAAGAGCTGGCAGCCGGGGTGTCGGCCCAGCACGCAGCCCGCCGTGTCGAGGATCGGGCCGGGCTGGATGCGGTCGCCCAGCCGCTCGCGCAGCAGCCGACGGTAGTCGCGGCTGGGGATGAAGCAGATGTCCTGGCTCTCCTCGCGTTCCACGGCGGGGACGCCGAGTTGGGCCGCCATCTGGCGCACCTCGGTCTTGCAGAGGTCCCCCAGCGGGAACAGGCAGCGGGCGAGTTGCCCCTGCGTGAGGCCGAAGAGCACGTAGGACTGCTCCTTCGCAGGGTCGGCGCCGCGCCGCACCACGAGGCGGCCGTCGCGGCGGGCGAGGCGCACGTAGTGGCCCGTGGCGAACGCCTCCGCGCCCAGCGCCAGGCCGCGGCGGAGGAGCCGGCCGAATTTGTTCCAGCGGTTGCACACCACGCACGGGTTCGGCGTGCGGCCGGCATCGTACTCTGAGCACAGATAGGCGATGAGCGCCTCGCGCTCCGCGGCGAAGTCCACCATCTCGATCGGCACGCCGAGCGACTTCGCCACGTGGGTCACGTAGCAGCCGTGGCCCTGGGGGCAGCACAGGTCCTCGGGGCGGACGCCCAGGGCCTCCGCCACTCGCGCCGCCTCGGACGGAGCGACGCACACGAGCCGCATGTGGAGGCCGATCACCTCGTGGCCCGCCTGCTTCAGCAGCGCGACCACGGTGCTGGAATCCACCCCCCCGCTCATCGCCACCGCAATCTTCATGGGCGACAGACGCGACGCGTGATACGTGATGCGTGAGGAGGCAGGGAAATGTGCGCTCCGCCCTCTCCTCACGCATCGCGCATCGCGCGTCACGCAATCTCCAACATCCGTTGAATCGCCCTTCTCGCCGGCCCGGCCACCTCGGGCGCCACCGTGACGCGGTACTCCATATCCTCGAGCGCCCAGACCATCTTCTCCAGCGTGTTCAGCTTCATGTTCGGGCAATCGGCCAGCGGCGACACGGGCAGGAAGGTCTTCTCCGGGCTGTCCTTGCGCAGGCGATGAAGGAGGCCGATCTCGGTGCCCACGAGGATCGTCTTCGCCGGCGTCCTCCTGCACCACTCGATCATGCCCGACGTGCTGGCCACCTTGTCGGCCAGGGCCACCACGTCGCTCGTGCACTCGGGATGGCAGACGAAGACGGCGTCAGGGTGCTCCGCCCTGAGGGCCTGCACGTCCCTCGCCAGGATGTGGTGGTGCGTGGGGCAATAGCCCGGCCACAGGATCATCGGGCGGCGGAGCTGGCTCGCCACATAGCTGCCCAGGCTCTGGTCGGGCACGAACAGCACCTCGCGCTCGCGCGGGATCGAGGCCACGACCTTCACGGCATTGGCCGACGTGCAGCAGACGTCCGTCATCGCCTTGATGGCGGCCGACGAGTTCACGTAGGTCACCACCACGGCCTCGGGGTGTTGCGCCTTCAGCGCGGCCAGCTCGCGCGGCGTCACCATGTTCGCCATCGGGCAGCCCGCGTTGGGGTCGGGGATGAGCACGGTCTTCTCGGGGCAGAGGATCGCGGCGGTTTCGGCCATGAAGTGCACGCCGCAGAACAGGATCACCTCGGCCGATGTCGCTGCCGCCTGCTGCGAGAGGCCCAGCGAGTCGCCCGTATAGTCGGCCGCGTCCTGCACCTCGGGCCGCTGGTAGTTGTGCGCCAGGATCACGGCGTTCCGCTGCCGCTTCAGCTCCTCCAGCCGCGCCAAGAGCCTGTCGTTGGCCATCTCGCCGCTCCTTGCCTGAGTGAACCCTCTCTGGGCGCATTATACCAGACGCTCGGCACCCCGGCCAACCGCTGCTGACACCGCGGGCGTGGGCCGGAATCGTGGGTGGCTGCGGGAGCTCCGAAGGAGCGAAAT
>ERZ795050.377-NODE-377-length-71061-cov-7.544264_pt1 | contig 71061 bp, 48 predicted proteins | sample MGYA00375134_ERZ795050 | MGnify/ENA primary metagenome ERZ795050 (study PRJEB30179, sample SAMN05720221) | activated sludge metagenome | isolation source: Anaerobic digester | place: Japan | collected 2015-05-26 ... | reverse complement strand
AGCGTTCTCCGGGACTGGTCCGTCGATCGATTTCAAGGTCTCGCTTCCCGCACAGGCCGCCTTGGCGATGTTCTGTTTCGTCGGCGCCGCTCGCAAGTTCCACCGTGAGGACGTCCTGCCATTCACTCCGCTCATGGGGCTGGCATTGGTAGCCTTCTGGGCAACACTCACATGGCTGGGGATCGTCAGCATGGACCGGTTTTTCGGCAGCGCCGGCCCCCGATCGCTCGGTCCGGGGGACCCGCTGCCCCCCGCGGTTCAGATTGTGTCTTCCACACTGCTCGGCGTTCTTGTCGCAATCGTGCCTGTGATGGCAAGCGCGCGGCTGGCGGCGGCGCACCATCAACGACGGCTCCTGCGGGACGTGGCGATCGGTTCAAGACCGCTGTCGCCCAATATCATGGTGTTGGCTGTAACGGTGATTCTGTGCACGATTCCCCTGGCCCTGATCGCAAGGGAAATGCGCGTGTATCACTCGCCCTGGACTTCCACGATGACCCGGAATCTGGGATACACGGCCGTAACGATCGCGCTCAATCTGATCACAATCAGCTATCTCATGCGCATTCTTTACCGTGTTACCGGCAAGTCGGCCGTGATGGTCTTCCTTTTCGTCCTTTGCACGTGGATCGGTCCTCTTGCTCTCGACTTCATCCGTTTTGGTCTCTCCGGCATGCAGCCGCTAGATGATATTGTGACCGGACTGTCGGCGTGCGGGCCGGTGGGAACCATGATTCTGATATGGGGGCAGTTCCAGGGCAGCGTCGAATTGGGCTTGAGCATCCAGGCGTGCTGCGCGGCGATCTTCGCGCTGCTCTTTCACGGCACCCAGCCTCGCAAGGTCGTGCCCGAGGCAAGGGCCGCCGGCCTGGCGCTGGGCATCTCGCATCCGAATGCCGCTCCCGCCGCGCCGCCGGAGGAACAAGCAGACTCCCCCTCTCCGTAACCACCCGATGCGGCATTTTGTTCGTTCGCGACCTGACGCAGGTTCGCAACAGCCGGCCGCTGGACGGCTCGGCGACCGACGCACCTATGGAGCAACGGCGCGTGCCTACGTCCAGTCGCTGTGGAACACGCCTGGCTTGTCAATGCGCTCGTAGGTGTGGGCCCCGAAATAGTCTCGCTGGGCCTGAAGCAGGTTGGCGGGCAGCTTCTCGCTCCGATAGCTGTCGTAATAGGCCAGCGCCGATGAAAAGGCCGGCACCGGAATGCCCAGATCCGCCGCGGTCGAGACCACCTTGCGCCAGTTCGCCTGGCTCTTGTCGATGATACCCTTGAAATACGGATCGAGCAGCAAATTGGCCAGATTCGGGTTGCGGTCGTAGGCTTCCTTGATGCGATTGAGGAAATGGGCCCTGATGATGCAGCCGCCCCGCCAGATCATCGCAATCTCGCCGTACTTGAGAGACCATTTGTACTCTTCGCTGGCCGCCCGCATGAGCTGGAAACCCTGAGCGTACGAGCAGATCTTCGACGCGTACAGGGCGTCGTGGATCGCCTGGATGAACGCCTCCTTGTCACCCTTGTAGCCAGGGGACGGTCCGCTGAGCTGCTTGCTTGCCTCGACGCGCTCCTTCTTGATCGCCGAGATGCAACGAGCGAACACGGCCTCGGCGATCGTCGGGGCGGCGATGCCCAGATCCAAAGCCGAGGCGCTGGTCCACTTGCCGGTCCCTTTCTGCCCGGCGGTGTCGAGCACCATATCCACCAGCGGCTTGCCGGTTTCGTCATCGATTCGCTTGAAGATGTCGGTGGTGATTTCAATCAGGTAGCTGTTGAGATCGCCGGCGTTCCATTTCTTGAACACCTCGTGCAAGGCCTTCGCCTCAAGGCCCAGGGCCTTGCGCATGATGTCGTATGCTTCGCAGATCAACTGCATGTCGCCGTACTCGATGCCGTTGTGAACCATCTTCACGTAGTGGCCGGCTCCGTCGGGACCGATGTACGTGCAGCACGGCTCGCCGTTGACCTTCGCGGCGATGGCCGTCAGAACGGGGGCGATCATGTCGTAGGCTTCTTTCTGGCCGCCGGGCATGATGCTCGGGCCTTTGAGGGCACCCTCTTCGCCGCCCGAAACGCCGGTCCCGATGAAGAGGAAGCCTTTGGCCGACAGGTCCTTGTTGCGGCGGATCGTGTCCGGGAAATGGCTGTTGCCGCCGTCAATGAAAAGGTCCCCCTTGTCACACAGCGGAACCAGCATGTTGATGAAGTCGTCGACCGCCTGGCCGGCCTTGACCATCAGGATGATCTTCCGAGGCTTCTCGAGGGCGTCCACGAACTCCTCCAGGGTCTTGGCCCCGATGAACTTCTTGCCCTTGGCCCGGCCGTTCATGAAGTCCTCGGTCTTCTTGTACGTTCGATTGAACACGGCCATCGAGTAGCCGCGGCTCTCGATATTGAGAGCCAGGTTCTCGCCCATTACCGCCAAGCCGATCAGACCCACTTGCTGTTTTGCCATCAGTCGCTCTCCACTCGTTAGAACCTTCCGGCCCGACATCCGTGCAGCTTGCGCGCATGTCTCTGGATCGCCGTGCGCTTGGGTTGCGACCCGCAAGAAGGCCGACGGACTTAGCCGGAAGCCCAGAGTTTTACCCGTGTTTGAAGGGGAAGCCGGCGGGTCCGCAGTCCCCGACCAGCCAACAGCCGGACACCCCGCTCAAACCGGCTCTTGCCCGGGACCGCAAGATTCTACGACCCATCTGCGATAGTTCAAGTCGGTCTCGTCGCCGTCAAGAGCCGTCTGCGGAGGTCGGGGGGCAGAAGATTAAGCTGCCCTTTGACCTGATCGAGAAGCTGATCAATGCTCAGATGGAGGTCCAACTGACCGCCCAAGGGCAGATCCTGGCCCAGAATCCTCGCGGTGATCAGGGCAGGACCGGCCGGCCCCAGCCCGCTCAGGACGCGCACTTCCTCATGATCGATCAGGATTCTGACTCCCATCTGGGTGTATTGAACACGATCAGGCAAAAGCTGGCTCGGCAGCCACAAACCGAACACCTTCTCGAATGCCTCCGTCAACAAAGCCTTCTTGATCGTCCCGGTCTGGCCGGCGGGAGGCTCGCCGGACAGCTCGATGTCGCCGCCGGCAATGCGTTCGTTTTCGATCACCAGTGAATTGATGCGGGCTCGCAGTCGCCCCTCCAGCCCCGTCTTTCCGAAAAGCCTCTGACACAAACCGTCAAGCGAGCCGCCGTCCCAGCTTCCCAGCACGTGCAGGTTGCGTACGATGCCCTCAGCGACCTGTCCATCCAGCACGCGAAGCCTCGCGATACCCCCAAGCTGCGGCCATCCGAACCTGGCCAGTAGCGGGTCCACCGCGATCTCCGCGGCTTCTCCTCTGAACCGCAATTCTCGCAACTGGCGGTCCTGCACGACCAGTTTTTCGATCGTCAGATCGAGCAGGCCCGAGACGGCACCGCCGGGGATTCGTTTCGTCCACTCATCCAGACGAACCTTTTCCGCTCGACCCGACAAGACGATCCGGTCGCCCCCTCGCGACTGCATCAGCGTGATCGTCCCGCAGAAAGACCCCTGGGTTACTGGGGATTGGAGTATCTGGTCGAGCCCCAGTGACGTCAGAGGCAGTTCCGGAACCACCAGCACAACCTCAGGCAGAAGGTCGTCAGCCTCGGGATCGATCCGGGCCGAGATGTGGATGGGAGCGGAAGTGACATGGCCGTTGAACTGGTGACAGACAAGATCCGCGTGCCCGCTTCCCTGAACATCGAAAACCAGCTTGCCGTCGACTCCATCCGCGTGCAGATTGCAGCCCGGCCACTGCCATTCGAGACGGGCCCCGTGCAGTCGGACGATCCCGAGTTTCACCGCCTGGAAGTTGTGCTTCAGACCGGCCTGCAGGAGGCGGGTATAGTCATGCGATCGCCAGGCCTCTGAGCCGAGCAGCCACACCGGCTCATGGATGTCGAGCGATGCCTCGTGCCCGCCGGGAGCGCCCGATTTGTCCCAGATCACCCGTGGGCACCGAAAAACGAGGTCCCGCTTCTCGGGCAGCCAGACGCGGACATCGTCAAGCTGCCGAGCTGTGAAACTGTGCGGGGAGATGCTCCCGACCTCAGTAGGCAGTCCGAAGAAGCCGACCAGATCGGCTTCGAGCCCCCGGCGATAGAGGTCGCTCTGGTAGTACAGGGCATGGGCCACTGTGGCCGCGACCACCCCGGCGACCATCAGCCATGTCCCCCAGGCTGCCGCCACCCTTCGCTTTCGCATGAGCTCCTGGTGCCCTTGTCGGTTGACGACTCTCGCCGATTCGGCAGGCGGTACTTGCGGCCGCCCTGCCCGGCGCAGCCTCGACCCGGCCGAGCCCGCTCGTCCCCAACTGGCCGGTCGAAAGCGATACCAGTCTACGCACCGCCGGCCTCCGATGCCATCTTCCGCCGGGCAGTGCGAGCCTCACGGGCGGTGTGTACAATGGCCGGGCATGAGGCTGCTTTCGCTGTTCCAGATCTCCCTGGCCCGCAAGTGCCAGTTGCTGTTCGGCCTCGCCGTGCTCTTGATCATTGCCGCTGCACTCTTCGTGCCCGGCTATTACATGGGTTCTTTCGTGGATCAGATGCACGTCCAGCGCGCCCAGCAACTGGCCGCCGTGGCAGCCGCTCGCATCGACCCGGCCGCCGCCGACTGGCGCCAACAGCAGAAGGCTCTTGACCAGTGGTGGGAAGTCAACGAAAAAGTCATTCCGTTTCTGAAAGAGTGCCGTCCACGGGTGATCAAGCTGCTGCCGGCCGACAGCGAAGAAGTCGCCGCCCAGCAGCGGCAGGAATTCGCACGGCTCATCGGCAACCTGTCTGCGCAGGTGCGTCCGGTCGTGGAGAAGCTGAAGCGGCGATGGGATCCCCCCGCCGCTTGGCAAGTGGCTCGATTCGCATGGGAATCCCTGCCGGAGCACAAGCGAGATCATTGCCTGAAAGCGATTCGCCGGGCGGCCGCCGACTTGGGACGCGCATTCGCCATCGGTAACCAGTGGTATCCGCCGCTGGACGAATTCCAGAAGAACTGCGTCGAACGAATGCTCAACGAAGGCTCCAGCGGCGAGGGTGGGCCGATGCGCTCACCGGACGGACCGACGGTCTACCGATACATTCAGGCCGTCAGGGGATCGCCCTCTTCGCCGTCAACCGGCCACCCGCTCATCGGCATCATTGACATCAGTCTGTCCGCGCCGATCACGGATGAGTTACGATTCCTTACTCGCGCCATCCTCGTGCTGGCCGGGCTGCTGGCCGGGTTCCTGGCGATCCTGGTTTTCTACCTGATCTCGCAACGGCTGATTCTGGCTCCCGTTCGCGAACTAACCGCACTGGCGGGCCGGATCGCCGGCGGCGATCTTCAGGCCAGGGCCAGCCTCCAGACCGGCGATGAGTACGAAAAGCTTTCCGACGCCTTCAACGACATGCTCGTTCGCCTGGAGCAGGCCCGAGCCGAACTCGAAACGGCCAACCGTTCCCTCGACGCAAAGCTCGGCGAACTGGCCGAAACCAACGTGGCTCTCTTCGAGTCAAACCGCATCAAGAGCGAGTTTCTCGCCAACGTCAGCCACGAGCTTCGTACTCCGCTGACCTCGATTATCGGCTTTGCGGACCTGTTGCGGGATTCCATGCTCAGCGGTGGGCAGATCGACGTCGCACGGGCCGCCCGGTTTGCCGACAACATCCTCGTCAGCGGCCGCGGACTGCTGGACCTGATCAACGACCTGCTGGACTTGGCCAAGATCGAGGCCCGCAAAATCGAGCTGCATCGCACCGTCTTTTCGCTTCGCGACGTCTGCGAGGCGCTGTGCGATTTCGTGCGCCCGAACATCGAGAAGAAGTCCCTGGTCATGACGACGGACATTGACGAGAACCTGCCGATGATGACCTCTGACGCCGGCAAACTGCGGCAGATCCTGTTTAACCTGTTGAGCAACGCCATCAAGTACACGCCGGAAGGAGGATCGGTACGCCTTGAAGTCCGCGTGCTCGCCGGTGGCCGGTGGGTGCGGTTGGCAGTGATCGACAACGGGCCGGGCATCGCACCGGAAGACCAGGGCAGGATCTTCGAGAAATTCCATCAGTTGGACTCGTCGGTGACCCGCGAGCACAGCGGAAGCGGGCTGGGGCTGGCGATCAGCAAGGAGCTTTGCACAATGCTGGGCGGTACCATTCGCGTGGAAAGCGAACTCGGCCAAGGCTCGCGGTTCATCGTCGAGCTCCCCGTTGAATGCCCCGAGTCGGCCGAACGCCCGCCGATCCCGCTTCGTGCCTGACGCGACCCGGCCGCATGGTGCCCTTCTCGTGAGCCATGACCCCATTCAAGCCGAACGCTTATCGCAAAGGCAAGCCGACGAAGGTTCTGCACCGAGGCGATGCCTCGATTGCGGGTACATCATCGACCACCTGCCCGAGCCGAGATGCCCGGAGTGCGGGAAGGATTTTGACCCGAACAAGCCCGAGACGTACTGGATTCGCCCCACAAATGCCAAAACAAACGGCATCAACTACGTTCTCAAAGGGACGCTGGCCTTCCTGGCGGCGCCGGCGTTCATTGTGATCAGCAGACTGCCGTCAATGGGATGGTTGGAACCGGCTCGCGGTCCCCTGTGTGGGTTCGTTGCCGTTCTCGGCATTGGGTTCGGGTTTGCCTACCTCTCGGGAACTGTCGCGACGGCACGAGGCGCCATCCCTCCCTGGGCTCTGAAGAACCATGGAATCCGCCTGATCTGTGGGCCCGGCCTGACGGTACTTGAGCACGTCTGCTGGGCAATCGCCGGTTTCTGTTTTGCAGTCGGCCTCCTGATGTTTGCCGGCCTGTTCTGGAGCCTCCTGTGACGACCGACGATCGTTCTCGGAATGTATCCCGTCTTCGGTGGCGTTTCCGAAGGCAGGACATGGTCGAAATCCGCGCAGCGGATGGGACCTGCCGGTGATCCTGTCCGTTCTCGGCAGGTCTCGGTCGCGGTGGCGACCTGGACACCGGCCTACCGTGACGGCCGCCGATACCTGTGCCACCGTTTCAGGGATGTACCCTCGCTCCCGGGGAACCTTTGGAGATACCTTGGCAAGAGAGCTGGCGCGCGGTATAATTCGCCGTTGCCCCCGGGGAAGCACCCGTTGCATCAATTGTGGTTCCGATAGTCCGCCGCGTGCGGGGAGCTACCGATTATGCGCCGGTGCCTGACCCATCAAGCCTTCACGTTGATCGAAGTCCTGGTCGTCGTTGCGATCCTGGCACTTCTGGTCGCGATTCTTCTCCCGTCGCTCCAGGGAGCACGCAATCAGGCCAAGCTCACGCACTGCAAGGCAAGCGCCAAGCAGATCGCAACCGCAATGAGCATCTACCAGGCGGAGGCTCAGGGATACGTGCCGATCATGCTGAACTGGCATTCCGGGCCCGTGTACAACGCTCCGGCACGGGCAGTCTTTCTCTCTGTGGCCCTTCGCAGCGTTGAAAAGGGCCTCTTCGGACTGTCGAAGCGCGTTTCTACCACCGGCCAACACTTCGATCCAAACGAGTCTTGGTCATCTGACACCCGCGACGACTACGAGGCACGCTTTCTCCCAGCCCACTACGTCTGCCCGTTTGAGCGGGGCCGGCAACCTTGGGACTTAAGGCACGTCGGATTCGCACCGCCGCATACGTTGTGGGAGTGGAACGGTGTCATGGAGTCGTACCAGACGTGGCTCTGGGAGGACATCGTTCGAGATCAGCAGGTCTACTCTGAACCCGTAGGCTGGTCCCGGCCTACAGACGGCCTGCCCCAGTATTCCGTCATGACCTGGAATCAGGTACGCCAGACCGGAAAGCCGCCAAGCGACCCGGCCATCAAGAACCTGCTTCACCGGCGGTGGACGGACGGCGAGGCCCGCCTTCAGAAGGCTGCCGGGTTAGGCGGCGTGACGGTCATCTACTGTGCCATCGGTGAACATATGGAGATGGGAAGTCGTCGGATCGACATGGGAAGCCACCGGACCAGCACCGGCGGAGGCACAAACGCAATCTTCGGCGACACGCACGTCGAATGGGTCAGGGGCACGCGCATCGGATGGCCGTGAGCCGAGCCGACCCCGACCACCTGAACCAGACAGAGGTGTGAAACATGACGCGGATCGCACAATCGACGTTGTTCGTGGCTCTCTACCTGTTTATCGGTGCAATGCTACTTGTGGCTTGCGGACGTGATACCAACTCGAAAGCCGGCGACAAGTCCCAGGCCGTGAACGTGATCTGCACGCGTTGCGGAGCCGACGCAACCATCCAGATCACCGGTGACGTCAAGGACGAGGTTTGGCCCAAGCCCTGCCCCTCGTGCAAACGATCGAGTGCCTATCCTTCGGGAAAATGCAGCCAATGCGGCAAGCTCATTCCGCTCATGGACCCGCGCACCCGAGACTATGCGGTGCCGCAGTCGTGCTCGCACTGCGGCAAACCCTGGGAACCCCAATCCTGAACGGCGGACTGCTAACCCCTCAGTTGCATGAAATCCGACCAGGAACAATCGGACGGGGTATGTAGGGTCTGTGCTCGCGGATCAGGTTATCTGCAGGCGGCCTTCTCGCAGGGTTTCCTGGCTTGCACTAAAACGCCGGCACCGGTGCATTACGCCGTAGGCGACCAAACAAGCCCCATCCTCGATTCTGCATTCGCTATTCTTCGCTCCGCAGCGTTGCCGTATGCAATGCCCCGGTTGATAAACCTATCTTTCCGAAGGTATCATCGCCCACCGTTTGCACTCGAATCGTCATTCAAGGAGGACCGCGATAGTGAACCGCAACCTGGTACTGATATGGACTGTCATGCAGTGTTTCATGTTGCTCGCATGTTCTCAACGTGCCGAAGGGGCCGACAAGACGCAGGCATCGAAGGGGCTGCCCTTCGACATCGGCACGTTGGACGCCTCGGCCATCAAAGCCGCCGGTCCTCGCCTCTTTTTCACTCAGGACGAGATCGAGCGGGCCACGGCGCGCCTCGATACCGACGAGCAGGCTCGGGCCATCCTCGACAACCTCAAGGCCGAGGCGGACAAGCACCTGCAGATCGAGATCAAACCGCTGGATGAAAGCTGGTGGAACAAGGCCAAGAGCAAGAAGTGGGAGGAGACCTATCCGGAGGTCTTCGAGAACACGGCGATCAGGCCCGGAGCGTACGCTCACCCGGCCGCGACTCTCGCCGTCGCCTGGCTGTTGACCGGCAAGCAGGAGTATGCCGACAAGGCCGTCGCCCTGCTTAAGAACCTTACTCCTTACTCCTTCGCCCCCGAGCATTTCGACGTGGGGATGAATTATGCCGGCTGGGGGTTGTCGATGCTCAAGGCCTACGACGCCCTGCTGCCCGCCCTTCCGCCGAGTCAGCGAAAGGCGATCGATGCCTGCCTGACTCGGATGGCCAAGGCCGTCGCCAAGAACGATGTTTACTGGATCGAGAATGACGTCGGCGGCGGCATCAACAATCACTTGGCGTGGCACAAGATGATGCTCGGGCTGCTCGGGATGTTCTACAACCGCCCCGAGATGGTCGACTATTGTCTCCATGGCCGGCGCGGGCTCGTGTCCCTGCTCGAAGACGGGTTGACTGACGACGGGCTGTGGTGCGAAAGCAGCCTCAACTACCAGTTCGCGGCCATCGCCCCGATGCTGATCGTGGCCGATTGTCAGCGGCGATTGGGCATCAGTCCCGGCCTGCACGGGCTGGTTGCCGGCAACGGCCGCATGCTCAAGCAGTCGTTCGACGCCATGTTTAACGTCCTGTCAGCTGACGGCATGATCCCGCCCGTCGGCGATGCCTACGGCCACCACCAGCGGCTGTACGACAACAAGTTGTACGAAACCTGCTGGCTGCTGTGGGGCGACTCCAAGTACGCTTGGCTCATCAGCCACAGCGAGAACCCCTCGGTGACGATGCTCTTCGCCCCACCGCTGCCTCAGAACGTGCCCTCACCGCCCATCGGCTCGATTCTGCTGCCCGAGCACGGGTACGCCTTCCTCCGATCGAAGCAGGACGACCTCTACTGGGACACCGACGCCTGGTGCGCGTTCCTGACGTACGACCGCAGCGGCGTTCATGCCAACGCCGACAAGCTCAGCCTCACGTTGTTCGGCCAGAAACGCATGCTGGTCTCCGACGTCGAAGGGCGGGCGACCGTGCCCCACGCGTTCAGCAGCAAGATCCAGAGCGAGCTCAACCGCGGCGCCCTGAGCCAGAACACGGTCATGATCGACGGCGGCGACCAGCGTTGCAGCTCCGAGATGTTGCGCCTCATAGAGTTCCGCGATCTGCCCGAAGAAAAGCGCGTCACCGCCGCCGACGACAGGGGCATCCTCTACGAGGGCATCCGCCAGATGCGGACCATAGCGATGACCCCGGAGTACGTGCTTGACGTGTTCCAGGTCGACTGCGGTGCCAAGCCGCGACAGATCGACTGGGTGGCCCACATCCTCGATGGCCACGCCAGGATGTCCGAGTCCGGTAATCCTGATCTGGCGTCACGCGAGCCTTTCGAGTTGCCCAAGGGCGCGGCATGGAAATGGCTTCGCGACCCCCAGAGTTTCAAACCGACCGGGCCAATCAGAATGGAGTGGCAGGATGGCGAGGTGCGTTTGCGGCTGCGGATGCTCGATCCGGGGATCGAACGTGTGATCCTCTGCGGCTACCCGTCCACCGACCAGCCGGATTCGCCAAGCATCCCTATGATCATGGTCCGCAAGAAGGAGAAGCAGGCGATCTTCGCGGCCGTGTGGCTCATCGGCAGCGAGATCGAGGAGGTCGAGTTCAAGACTCTGCCGAGGCACAATGGAATGCTCGTCTACCAGGTAAAGGCCGGTGAAACAACGCGCAAACACCTGGTGCCGGCGCTCTGACGGCCGGGATCGCTCCGGTTCCTTTACCCGAGCGCTACCCATAGCAGCGTCTTGGCATTGAAAAGCATATGCACGAGGATCGGCAGCGTCAGTGAGCCGCTGCGCTCATATGCGTACCCCAGAATCATGCCGAGTGCTATCAAGGCCGGGATGTGCTGGGGCGTGACCGTGTGCATCAGACCAAAGAGGCCGGCCGCCACGCCGATGGCCATCCAGCGGTGTTGCCAGGAACCCCGGCGAACAAAAGCCAGCTTCTTGACGCCGCTCTGTAGGAGCCCGCGAAAGAAGATTTCTTCGCCCACCGGAGCGAGAATGACCGCGCCGACGATCGCGATGATCCGTACGCCGAGCCCGGCTTCAGCGTCCTTCACGACAGTGAGCACCGTGTGCTCGGGGGGAACGGAGTCTGGCCACAGGAGTCTCCACAGCCCGATACTGCCCCAGTAGAGCATGGTGCAGATCAGCAAGGCCGCCAGCCAGGCTGCCAGAGCCCACGGCATGTCCTTGCTCAACGGTCGGCGGCCAAAGCCGAATTGCCTCCAGCCGCGAGGGAAAGTCATCCTTGCGAGCACCAAGCACGCGGCGATCATGAGCACTTGTGCCAGGTTGGCCGCCAGCACGGTTGATCGGGGCTTGGGAGACGGATTCGATTCGGTGGCCGCGGTGGCGGGTGACGACGTCAAAGCCCGGGGTATCGGCTGACTGTCTGGTGGAAGAACATCACTCTCGCCGGAAGAGACGGGGGCGACAGGTCGAGAAGCGGAACCGGCAAGCGTCTCAGCCGATGTGCCGTCCATCCAGGAAGCCGCCTGGCCTGCAATCATCCAGGCCAGCAGTTGGGCGAGCACGCAGAACCACAACCAGACCGGGGTCAGGCGGTTAAGGCGGATCGGTGAGCCGCAGAGCGGGTCGCGGCGTCCGCTTTGCCACCACTTGGCCGCCAAGGCCACGATAACAACCCCGCCTGCGACAAGCAGGCTGAGGTCAATGGTTTGCATGGTGTTCGCTGAGAGCACGGCGAGCACGGCCATCATGGGGGCCTCTTCGTATCCACCCGTCGGATCGCTTACAATGCCGCTTCAGGAAACGAGCCTTCTCGGCATGTGTGAACGTCGTCGTCACAGGAGTCTCGAACGTGGGCAATATATTGGATCAGATTGTGGAAACCAAGCGGGGCGAGGTGGCAACGGCCAAAAGGCGGAGGCCCCTGTCTGAATTGAAGGTTGCCTTACGAGATACACGGCCGACGCGCGATTTCATACGCGCCGTGGCCAAGTCCCCCGCAAGAGACGTCAATCTTATTGCCGAGATCAAGAGGGAGTCGCCCTCGGCCGGCCTGATCAGGGACGACTTCGATCCCGTCGATCTGGCGCGCGTTTATCATTCCGTCGGGGCTGACGCGCTGAGCGTCCTGACGGATCGGACCTACTTCGGCGGTTCTCTTGAATTCATCGCCCGGGTCAAAGAGACCGTGCCGATTCCCGTGCTGCGCAAAGACTTCATCATCGACGAGTACCAGCTCTACGAGACCCGCGTGGCCGGGGCAGACGCAGTCTTGCTGATCGGCGAGATTCTTCCTCCGGCTCGTCTCGCCGACCTGCTCGAATTGGCTTACGAGCTCGGTTTGGCCAGCCTCATTGAGGTCCATGAGCCCGAGACGTTGGAGCAACTCCAGTCGGTCGTCGGTTTTCCAAACAGGAAGCGCGGTCTGCTGGGGATCAACAACCGCAATCTGAAGAGCCAGCAGACGGACTTGGCGACTACGGAGATGCTGGCGAAGCAGGTGGGCAAAGACGTGGTCTTCGTGTCTGAAAGCGGCATCAAGACCAGGGCAGATGTCCAGCGATTGACGCAGGCGGGGGCTCGCGCGTTGCTCATCGGCGAGACCTTCATGCGATCGCCCGACGTCGCCGCCAAGGTGCTTGAACTGCTGGGTCCCGTGCCGGTCACACGTTGAACCGGAAGTTGATGACGTCCCCGTCCTGAACGATGTAGGTCTTGCCTTCGAGGCGAACTTTGCCCGCGGCCTTGGCGGCCTTCATATCACCGGCGGCATGGAGATCGTTGTAGGCGACCGTCTCGGCCCGTATGAAGCCCCGGGCGATATCGGTATGAATCTTGCCCGCCGCCTCGACGGCGTCACTGCCTCTCTTGATCGACCAAGCCCGCACCTCGTCGTCGCCGACGGTCAGGAAGGAAATCAGTCCCACGGCCTCGTAGCACGTCTTGATCAGACGATCCTTGGCCGATTCACTCACGCCCAGGTCCTCCAGGAACGCCTTGCGGTCCTCAGGCGGCAGCTCGGCGATCTCGGCTTCCGTCTCCGCACATAGCGCAATGGTGGCCTTTGCCTGCGGCCATTCGAATGGTGCCGGCTTGGCCGCCTGATCTTCGTTGACGTTGATCACCGCGATCAGTGGCAGCTCGGTCAGGAACTGGTAGCCGGAAAGCGTCTTACGTTCCTCATCGGTTTCGATGATCGAGGAGATGGGCTTTTCGTTTTCCAGCGCTTCCTGACATCGCTTCATGAGCGCCAGCTCGCGTTTTTCCGGCTCGTGGGTCTTGGTCGGCTTGGTTAGAGCCTTCTCGATCTTTTCGATCCGGTTCATGACCGCTTCGAGATCGCAGAAGATCAGCTCTGCGACCAGCTCTTCGAGATCAGCGCGAGCGTCAACCCGATCGCGGTAGGGGGGAACCATGGGGCTGTCGAAAGCCCGCACGACGGCCACCAGAGCGTCGGCCTGCCGAAGGTGCGGAAGGCTCTTTCGGAACTCCGCTTGTTGTTGGGCGGTCTCATGGCTGAAACCGGGAACATCGAGGCAGTCGATCGTCGCCTCGACCATTCTCTTGGGCTTGTAGTGGTTGTAGAGCCAATGCAGCCGCGGGTCGGGCACCTTCACCACCGCCAGGTGCTCGCCCAGTCCCGGGTGGCTTGGAGCCGCTTGCCCGGTGACCGCCCGAAACAGGGTTGACTTGCCGCTCAGTGGCGGGCCCACGAACGCAATTCTCATTGCAACTCCCGATTCTCAGGAAACATTGGCATGGGCGATTGTATGCTCCGGCGCAAAGCGGTCAACCCATCGCTTCCGCTGCGGTCGCGACGTCGCTACGATGATGCTTGCTTTCCGGAAGACAGGCTCACAACCCAGGGAGCGCACACGATGGGTCGAAAACAACGCCTCGTGACGATGGTTGTTTCCGCTTTGGCCGCGGGGTCGCAGGCGACGGCCGCCCCGGGCACCCGGACCAATCTCGTTCTGATCATGACCGACGACCAGGGGGCCTGGTCGGTGGGTTGCTACGGCAATTCAGAGGCCCGTACGCCCGTCCTGGACAAGATGGCCGCCGGCGGGGTCCGCATGACGCGTGCCTTTGCCACGACGCCGGTCTGTTCGCCCAGCCGTGCGACGTTCTTCACCGGACGGATCCCTTCCCAGCACGGCATCCATGACTGGATCAAGCATGAAAACATGGGGCCGCGAGCACGGTACTGCCTGCCCCGCGAGAAACAGATCAGCGAGGTTCTCGCCGAGGCCGGCTATGTCTGCGGCCTGTCGGGCAAGTGGCATCTCGGCGACAGCCTCCACGCCCGCGCCGGCTATACCTTCTGGTACGCGATGCCACAAGGCGGCAGCCAGTACAACGACGCCGAGATGATCTGGCAGGGTGAGCTGGTCAAAGCCGAGGGCTATATCACGGATCGCATCACCGACAAGGCCGTCGAGTTCTTAAGAACCAACCGCGACCGGCCGTTCTTCCTGAACATCCAATACAACGCCCCGCACAGCCCGTACACCGGCCAGCCCAAGGAACTGGTCGACCTGTTTGCCGATGTCCCGTTCGCGTCAATCCCCACGCTGGCGCCGCACCCGTGGGCTGCTTCGGGTTTGACGAGCCTCCACAACCAGCGCGAGCCGCTCGAGCAGTATTTTGCCGCCTGCTCGGGGGTCGATCGGGCCGTCGGCCGCCTGCTGGCGGAACTCGAGATGTTGGGGCTGATTCGTGACACGCTGGTGGTCTATACCAGTGACCAGGGCTTTTGTACCGGTCATCACGGTTTTTGGGGCAAGGGCAACGGCACCAATCCGCGAAACGCCTATGACACCTCACTGCGCGTGCCGATGATCTTCAGCCATCCCGGGCGTCTTCCGGCCGGCGCGACCGTGGACGCGATGGTCAGTGCGTACGATTTCATGCCCACGGTTCTTGATTACCTGGATGTAAAGACCCCGACCGACCGGAATCTGCCCGGCGGCAGCTTCGCCCCCATGCTTCGCGGCGAGAAGCAGCCGGACTGGCCCGACGCCGTACTAGGCGAGTACGGCCAGCTCCGCTACATCCGCACCGCCGCCCACAAGTACATTCACCGGGCCAACGGCGGGCCTTTCGAGTTGTACGACCTGTCCAGAGACCCTCAGGAGACGACCAATCTGGTGGATCTGCCTGAACATCGGGAACTGAGAACGGTGCTTCGCAAACGCATGTTGGACTGGTTCGAGCAGTACGTCGAGGCCGGCGCCGACCCCGTCGGACAAGAGTACATTCGCCCGGACGAGCGGTGACCTCACCACACCGGTCGGGCAAGGTCGCACTTGCCGGGCGCAACGAAGACCCGCGTCATCAGTCTAACCAGCGTCAGTTCGCGCAATCGGCGTTGACCGGCACGTTCTCGCCGCTGTAGCAGCGCTGGAAGGTGCTGAAGTCAGTCTGATCTACGTCGGTATCCCGGTCGAGATCGGCTTTCGCGCAATTCCCGTCGGCGAACGGTATGCCCGGTCCGGTGGCACAGGCCTCGAAGATGTCCAGATCGTCCTGGTCAACGTCGCCGTCGCCGTCGTAATCGACCGGGGCATGGTAATCGCGAAGGGTCCGCAGCCAGAGCAGACTGGTGCCCTCCGCGTACAGCTCGAACACGGGCTGGCCGTCGATGGTGGGCAGGTCCAGCGTGTCGAATGCCTCGTTGATGATGCCGCCTTCCGCGTGCGCAATGAGGAACCTCGAATTGATCGCCGGTATGTAGCCGTTGAGGATCTTGACCTTCAGCTTCCCGGCCAGCGAGATTGAGTAGGCGGAATCCCAAGTGACGATGACGCTGGAGTCGCCGTCTCCGGCCACGTCGACCAGGAACGTGCCTCCCGACTGCTGGACGTAGCCTTGCCTGAAGGTCAGCTCGCGAAGAGCACCCGTCCCCGTATAGGTCGGGTGCACCACGCCGGAAACGTTGGTCACGGGGCGAGCAATCCAGCCGACGCCTTCGATCGTTCCGTGAAGTGTGATATCAGTGTCGATTCCGCCCTCGGCTAGAGATAGTGTTCCGGAGGTGTAGATGGTTGTGCCGCCCGACGTCCATACCCAGCAGTCCCGCCCGATGAACAGGCGGCCGGTGCCGCCGACCGTCCCGGCCAGATCGCCGCCGATGGCCAGCGGGCCATCGATATCCCAATGAGAGGGATCTGACCCGGTCGGGTTGGACAGTTCCACCTCACCCTGCGAGCCAGGTGTTCGGCCGATGACCCCATAGGTCGAGAACATGTAGCCGCCCGCCATCTCGATACGGCCTTTGCCCATCCAGCCGACGGTCAAGCCGCCATCAGGCATCTGCCATGTAGAGCCGTCCTTGATCGTTACCAGGCCGGTGCCCCCTGCGCCTCGGCCGACGATACCGGCACTTTCAGTGGGGGAAACGTGCTTCCAGGAGACGACGAGACCGCCGTCCTCGATGTTGAGCGTTCCATTGCCGCCCGTGTTCGAGCCGAGTGAGATCTGGGCCATGCTCTCCAACGTGGAAGGCGTCCCGCCATCCATGCCCGTGACCGTCAGGATCCCGGTCGAACGCATGCCGATGTGAGTGAGGCCCTTGAAACCGTCGTCCCACTCCGGGTCCGTGTTGGAGCCATCGACATAGATCCTGCCGCCGTTGCTCACCGTTACCTCGCCCGGGCCGTCACGGCCAACCTCGAACTGAAAGTGGGACAGCAGAAGAGAGTCCAAACCGTCAACCAGCAGGGTCGCGTCGCCGCCGCCACCGCCGATTGTGGTCGTATAGCCGGTGGTGACTTGGCCGCCGTTGGTGATGCTCAGCAGATTGCCGGCGCCCTGCCGGCCGATCTCCATCCCGATGTAGCTGCCCGCACCATCCTTGCCGGAGACTTCCAGCAGAGAGTCGGCCCCGTCCACGATAACCTGGCTGTAGCTGCTCTCTTCGGCATTCGGGTCGGTGCCCACAATGACCGGCCCGTGGACGACAGCCCACGCATCCGCCCATAGCTCGAAATCGCCAACCCCACCGTAGCCCACGGTGAGACGCTGTTCGCATTCCAGTGCCGGGATCGTCGCGCCGGAATTGTCTCTGCCCGGTCCAACGAGCACGATCGTCCCCGTGCTGCCCGGCGTTTCCGCGAGATGCATTTCGCCTCGATTGACCACCGACCCGCCGTCCCACGTGGTCACAGAAGCTGATCCGGACTTGCCGACGATCAGACTGACCTCCCAATGGGACTGCAACTCCCATTGTGATCCGTCGCCGGAAATGTCGGCCATGCCCGTCGAGCCCGGGTTGCAGGCCATGTCGCACTTGCCCGTTTCAGCGTCCGCGCCGTTGGCCACATACAAGCTACCCTCCCCCTGATCGCCGAGGCCGAGCCAGCCGCCGGCCTGCCAATAGGAACGCACGTTGGGGTCAGACGGCTTCGTGCCGTCGACGGTGATCGTGCCGTGCGAGCCGGCGAACTGGCCGACGAATCCGTGACCGTGATGCATCCAGCCACCGTCAACGATGTGCAGTGAGCCATAGTCTTGAGTCCCAACGCTGACGCCGTGAGCAACGACGGTGAACACGCCGTCCTCACCGATGGTCAGCTGCCCGGTTCCGTTAAGACCGATCTCGACGTCCTTCGCGTCAACGTGGCCGTCGACAATGGCCAGGTTGGCCGTCGCATTTGCGGTGTTGCCGACGGTGAGAGAAGCCCGGTATACGTCGTTCCATTCCCTGAGTATCCAGTAGTTCCAGCCATCCAGATCCAACACAATCTGATCGTCAGTGTTCTGGCCCGCCGGCGCGGTCACCACCAGTCGGCCCGTCCGGTGATCGTCGTCGAACAGGACGGTCTGATCGGCGCCGCTCGGCGAATTGAAGATCGCGCGACCGTTTTCCCAGGGGGTGCCTGACGGGTCCCAGAACGAGCTTTCGGCGAACAGTCCGCGGTCCGGTCCGATCCAAAGATAGTCATCCGTCTCAGGCACCAGGGTGAAATCCATCCGTAAGCGGGCGTTGAAGGGACCTGATAGAAGGCCGTTGCTCTCGGCTGCTGCCCGGACGCCGCCGTACCAGTGGTAATCAACCCCCGGGGCAAGTGTTCCGACGAAATACCAGAAGCCCGCTTCGCCCGGGGTCGTGTTTCCGACACCTTCCAGGACCGCAAACAGGTCAAAGGCACGGTCGCCTCCGGCAAGATACGCCGGCACCAGCCCATCATCATATTCCTGCTCCACCCTGACAACATACTCGTAGTTCCTGTCCCTTGGTTGGACCCAGAACTGGAAATAGCTGTCGCCTTGAGCAAAAACCTTCGAATAGCCCGTCTCCGTGAGCTCGGCCTGAAGGTCAAGCAGCGCCGCGTCAATGTGCTGAAAGTCGTAGCTGTCAGGAGCAATCGACACATCCAGGATGCTGAGCCCTCTGCCGGTCAGTGTATTGGTGATCAGCTCGGCCTGGTGGTTGTAGGGCTCCGGCGTGTCGTCGTAAACCTGCTCCACGAACGTCAAGGTCTCGTCAGGAAGAACAAACCCCCCCGCCTCGACTCCGGCGGAAAGGATCTCATAGTTGTAGGTGAGATCAGCCTTGGCAAAGACCGTGACCATTGATGATGAAAGAATGACGGTTGTCAGAACTGACTTGGGGCGCATGGGTTCGTTCCCTTCCTCGCGTTTGACCTGCGACTGCGACGTGTTGCGGGCCGTTGTTGCCGAGTCCTCGCAGGACTCGGTGCCGACCGAACCAAGTGATCGCCTCTCGCGCGGGAGCGTCATCCTTTACCCGACGCGCGGCTGATCGGACGCGCAACCACCCCTGTCCCTTCACGGTCCTTGGAACGGGGTTGATGCCCTATTGTACAACGTTCTCACCCGTTCTGGAAGGAGATGCCCCAAAGGAACAGTTGGTTCCTGGAAAACCGCATCCTCATGGTACTAAAGTACTTGCGCTGGACGGTTCGGATTCGGAATCGGTAAGATGCGGACGTTCTGGTCTGGCCGGTCCACCGTCGGCAATTCGGCATATGCCGAATCGACCATCCGATCGGATCCAGCGGCCGAACCCCGTGTGACACTCGTGCCGAAAGCCGCCGTGTGGCAATCCAAGCAGACCTGACTCCCTCGTCATGATGTCGGTTTCGGAGGTATAATTGTCGCAAGCCGGCCAGGCTGCGGGGTGCCGGCAGATCTCATGGAAGGCCATTTGCGCTGCGGAAAGGAGACCGCGATGAAACGTCTTGCCTGTCTTGCCTTGGTCGGGTTGGTATTGCCGCTGGTCGGGGCTTGCGACCTGATGAAACTGCTTCAGGGCAAAGCCACGACCGTCCAACTGGTCAACAACGGCGATTACCCGGTCATCGTCGAGCTTCGAATCAGCAACAATCAGTATGTGCTTCAGGAGTTGCTCAGGGAGTTTGGAACAGAGCTGACCTACACTATCCCACCCGGTCAGGCGGTCACGTTCTTCAAGGATTGTGAGGACCTTCAGGCCATTCTGATCAAGAAAGCCGACCTGAGCCTTGTCGGAACCGTTGGTCCCAGTGCCAGCACGGATATTCTCCGAGACGGTGGCGACTTTGGTTGCGGGGATATCATTATCTACACCTTCGACCACCCTGACGTGCCCACCGCTCTGGAGATCAGCGAGAACGTTATTGGCTGAGCGTTCTCTGCGTGACCAGAAGCGGCTCGGCAGGATCGCTGCTGTGATCTTGGTTGCTTCGGGCGCTTTGCCGTCCCGGTCCCGGATGGTTAGCACCTTACGGCTGGACATCTGTGCGGTTTGCACGCATGTTTCTGCATCGTAGGACGGTTGGGTTGCGGCCCCCAAAAAGGCGGTCCGCCTTAGATTGCATCGGCATGATTCAGACCGCTCAGGAACCGCTCTCGAAGGCACCGCCCATCGCCCCGACGCGTACCCGCTTCTGGGTCATTGTCTTTGCCGTGACGCTAGCGGTCGTGACCTACATCGATCGGGTCTGCATTTCCCAGGCGGCACCATTCATTCGGCAGGATCTTGGCCTCAGCGAAGTTCAAATGGGCCTGGCTTTTGCGGTGTTCTTCTGGACATACGCCTTGTTTGAGATACCCGGCGGCTGGATGGGCGATCGGTGGGGCGCCCGCAGAGTCCTGATGCGGGTCGTAGTCTGGTGGTCCTTCTTCACCGTGGCCACCGGCTGGGCATGGAATCTGGCCTCCCTGGTCACGGCCCGAGCCCTGTTCGGCGCCGGAGAGGCCGGCTGCTTCCCGAATGTGACCAAAGCTTTCGCCACCTGGCTGCCGCGAGGCGAGCGGGTCCGCGCTCAAGGACTCATGTGGCTCAGCGCCCGCTGGGGCGGAGCCTTTACCCCTTTGCTGGTGATACTGGTACTCAAGTTCCTTTCCTGGCGACAGGCTTTCGGCGCTTTCGGACTGCTGGGTGTCATCTGGGCCGTCTTCTTCTACCGCTGGTATCGCGACGACCCGCGAGATAACCCCCACGTCAATGCCGCCGAGCTGGCCCTGATCCCAACTGCCTCTGAGACCGCGCCGGTTCATCAGGCCGTGCCCTGGCGAAAACTGCTCAGATCAAAAACCGTCTGGCTGCTCTGTGCTCAATACGCTTTCCTGAGCTACGGCTGGACCTTCTACATCACCTGGCTGCCGACCTACCTCAAGGAAGCTCGTGGCCTTCAACTCGGGACTGGTGCCGTCTTGGCGGGGATACCGCTGTTGTTTGGCGGCGTGGGCTCCCTGTGCAGCGGGTTCATCGGCGGCCACTTCGAGAGAAAAGGCGGAAACGCCCGAAGGATTCGCCGCCTCATGGCCTGCGCAGGCTGCCTCGGTGCCGCCGGGTGCACGGCCGTGTCCGTGAGTATCCACAGCCCCCTTACGGCAATGATCGTCATGGGCCTGGCCAGCTTCTTTATGGACCTTGCGGTGCCGCCGAGCTGGGCGGTCTGTATGGACGTCGGCGGCAGGGCTTGCGGCACGCTCTCCGGCGGCATGAACATGATGGGCAATCTCGCCGGCAGCCTTGGCCCGCTCGCCACGGGTTTTCTGCTGGTGCGGACGGGCCATAATTGGGACGTCGTACTCTACACGTTTGCCGGTGCCTATTTCATGGGAACGTTCTGCTGGATGTTTCTCGACCCCGTGACGCCGCTGTTACCTGCAACGCCCGTTCGGGGTTCTGAAGTGGTTGCCGTGCGCGAGACCGGGAACTGACAACTGGCGACCGACAACTCTTCCCGTCAGCCTCTTGCCTTCTTCGAGTCACTGAAGAGCTGCCCCCCGTGGACCTCCCAAGAGCCTTATTCGTGTTGGTATTTGACCAGCCACGGGTCTTCGGTCTTCTTCTGCCATTCCAGCAACCGTGCGCGCAGGTCGGCCACTGTCTGGGCATGTGCCGGATCGCCGGCCAGGTTTTTCGTCTCGTGGGGATCCGCTTGGAGATCGTACAGTTCTTCGCGAGGGCGATGGATGTAAGCGTCCACCGTTCGCTTACCATACTGGTTGTCGCCCCGTTTCAGCACCCCCTGCCACGTGTCGCTCCCCCACAGGTCCGAGGCGAAAGGGAACTCCAGACGATGTGCCAGGTTGAGGATGTACTTGTACTGGCGGGTACGGATCATCCGCGCGGGATAGTACATGGTGACTTCGTGGAAGATGTGCGACCCGTAAACGGTGTCCCAGCCTTCCGGTCGTGTTTCCTCTAAAATCGGCAACAGCGAGCGGCCGAACACCTTGGAAGGCTTCTCAACGCCGGCCCATTCCAAGATGGTCGGCGTGAGATCCACGAAGCTGACCATCGCTTCGTTAACGACCCCGGCTTTTTTCTGCTGCGGGCTTCGGATGATCAGAGGTAAGTGAATACCGGGGTCGTACAAGGTGGTCTTGGCCCCCGGCCAGGGCGGACCGTTGTCGCTCACATAGATCGTCAGCGTGTCGTTTTCGTGACCGGTGTCGGCAATCGCCTTGAGCATCAGCCCGACGCCCTGATCGAGACGGCTGATCGATTGGTAGTATTCTGCCAGCTCTTTGCGAACCTCCGGGTGGTCGCTCAGCCAGGGCGGAACAATCATGTCTTCGGGCTTATAGGTGATCGTCTCGATGCCGTCGTATTTGGGCCTGTTGGCAAAGCCTTTCGCATCGCGGTGCGGATCGGTGTAGCCGACGAGCAAGAAGAAAGGGCTGTCGCCTTGGGCCCCCATAAACCTGCGGGCCTGCTCGGCCATGGCGGCGACGTTTCGCGGCCCGCCCGGACAGGGCAGCGTCTCGGTGAACGGATAAGTTTCCTCCGGCTGCACGTGGTACTTGCCGATGATCGCGGTTCGATAACCGGCCTCCTTGAGCTGCCTCGGTAACGATTGAACGTCGTGAAACGAATGGAAATTGTGCGTGGCATGCGCCAGGCCGTACTGGCCGTTACTGTGCGTGAACATCCCGCTCAGGATGACCGCTCGCGACGGGCTGCAACTGGAGACCGCCGCGAAGGCATTGGCGAACCGCGTGCCCTGTGATGCCAGCCGATCCATGGAGGGGGTCTTGATGACCTTGTCGCCATAACAACCGACCTGCATGCCGTGGTCGTCACCGATCATGAGCACCACGTTGCGAGGCGCGCCTTGGCTGCTCCCCGCCACGATCGCGCAAATCACAACTGCGGGTGCGAATCGCCACATAGTGCCACCTCCAGTCCAGTCTTCGATTGCCGACGGTGCAGGCTGAGTAGACCGGCAAAACGTCGGCTTGGCAAGCGAGCGGCAATACGGTCTGGGCCAAGGTGGGGACCTAAGATTCGGCAAAGGACGTGAGGCTCAGGGCTGCGCGACGGCCCTGCAGCCCTTGCAATACCGACGGTTGTGTGTAAGAATACCACCAGACGGCCTGCGTCGCAGACCGTTTGGGGTTCAAGGGACCCCGGTATTTGAACGATAATTCGACATTACGAGCCGCCTGTCGCGGGTTGCCGTGGGAGCAACCCCGTAGCAGGGCCGGTTGAAGCCGGTCAGGCTCGGCCATCGGTGCTTGCGGTGCCCCGGTGGCAACCATGGAAACCTATTGGAAAGGAGAAAACCATGGCCGCGCAACCGCAAACCATTTCTGCGCCTACAGTTACGTCGTCCCGACCAGCATCTTCACCCCCGGCCCGAAAAACGGGTGCCAGGATTGTCCACGACACGTTGGTTGACTTGGGTGTTGAAGTCGCCTTCGGTTACTCCGGAGGGGCCATCTTGCCCACGTTCGACACCCTGCATGATACGCCCATCCGGTTTATCGTCAGTCGGCACGAGCAGGGCGCCGGGCATATGGCCGATGGTTACGCCCGAGCCACGGGCAAGGTCGGAACGGTCATTGTCACCAGCGGTCCCGGGGCTACCAACCTGACGACGGCTCTGGCGACGGCCTACATGGACAGCATTCCGCTGGTGGCCATCACCGGCCAGGTTGCTACCGCCGCGATCGGAAACGACGCCTTCCAGGAGGCCGACGTCGTGGGCGTGACCCGTCCGGTTACCAAGCACAACGTTCTGGTGAAGGACGTTAACAACCTCGAGCGGATCATCCGCGAGGCCTACTTCATCGCCCGAACCGGGCGTCCTGGACCGGTGCTCATCGACCTGCCCAAAGATGTGCAGGTCTCCATCCCCGATGATGGCAACAACAGGGAGCCGCTTCTTCCCGGCTATCGGCCACGCTGCAAGGGCAACCAGCGGCAGATCCGGCTGGCCGCCCAAGCCATCAACGCGTCCGAGAGGCCGGTCCTTTACGTCGGCGGCGGCGTCATCTCGTCAAATGCCTCGGCCGAACTGCGCAAGCTCGCCCGTGCCGGCAACATCCCCGTGACGACTACCTTGTTGGGGCTGGGCGCGTTCGACGAGGTGGCCGATAGCGATCTGGCTCTGCACATGTTGGGCATGCACGGAAGCGCGTACGCCAACTACGCCGTCCAGGCGTCCGACCTGCTGATCGCCGTGGGTGCAAGATTCGATGACCGCGTGACCGGCAAGCTGGATACCTTCGCGCCCCATGCCAGGATCATCCATATCGACATTGACCCATCGAGCATCAGCAAGAGTGTCGATGTGGATATCCCCGTCGTCGGCGATGCCAGGGAAGTGCTTTGCGAAATGCTGCCTTTGATCGAGCGGCGCGAACGTGCCGAGTGGTTCGCCCAGATCAATGAGTGGAAGCGACGCTTCCCCTTCAGCTATCAGCCCCAAGCAGGCGTCATCAAGCCGCAGGCGGTTGTCGAGGAAATCTGCCGTCAGACCAACAGCGAGGCGGTCATTGCCACCGGCGTGGGCCAGCACCAGATGTGGGCGGCCCAGTTCTACCGCTGGCGATTCCCGCGGCAGATGATCAGTTCGGGGGGCCTGGGAACCATGGGCTATGGTTTCCCCGCGGCCATTGGCGCGGCCATCGGTCTTTCTGACAAGATTGTTATCGACATCGATGGCGACGGCAGCTTCCTGATGACCTGCAGCGAACTGGCCACCGTTGCCGAGCGCAAGATCCCCGTGAAGGTGGTTATCCTGAACAACGCGTTCCAGGGCATGGTTCGTCAGTGGCAGGAGCTGTTCTTCGGACGCCGGTACGTCGGCACACAAATGGTCAACCCCAACTTCGCGCGCGTGGCCGACGCTTTCGGATGCACCGGCATCGAGGTCAAGGATCCGCAAGACCTGCCCAAGGCGATCAAGAAAATGCTTGACACGCCCGGCCCCGTCGTGGTGGACGCGCACGTCGCCCGCGAGGAGAATGTCTATCCGATGGTGGCCGTCGGCAAGAGCCTGCACGAGATGGAAATGGGCGGCATGTCCTGACACAGCACCGGAGAGCGGCGGTGTCCGGCAAAGAAGACAGAACCGATCAGCGGAACGAACTTCCCCGGTCGCAGGATCCGCGTCGACCGTGGCCGATGATCCGTACGCTCCTGCGGACGCGCATCGTGGCCGGTCTCCTGACGTTGATCCCCATCTGGGTAACGTGGGTTGTTGTGAAATTCGTTTTCGACAACCTGCGCTCCGCGATGGATCCGCTGGCCGGCCGGGTGGCCAAGGCGCTGCTGGAACACAATAAGGCGCTGCTGCCGCAGACGGTCAACGACTACCAGGAATGGGTCGTCCCGGCGGTGACCGTTTTGCTGACGCTGTTCCTGCTGTATCTCCTGGGTTTGTTCTCGGCGAACGTGTTTGGGGCACGGTTCCTGCTGTGGTTGGACGGCATTTTCGGCAAAGTGCCCTTGGTCAAAACCATCTACCGCTCGACCAAGCAGATCGTGCTGACGGTCGGTGGGGGCCAGTCGAGTTACTTCCAGCGGGTCGTCCTGGTCGAGTACCCGCGGCCGGGCATGAAGTGCATCGGCTTTCTCACGTCGGTGGTGGACGATGCGGACACCGGCCGCAAGATCGCCGCAATCTTCATCGCCAGCACACCGACGTGTTCCACCGGCTACACGCAGCTTGTGCCGCTGGAGGAAGTGTCGGAGACCGACTGGACGGTGGAGGAGGCGGTCAAGGCGGTGATGTCCGGCGGCCTGGTGCTGCCCGAGAACGTCCGTTTCGACCGTGTTCATCCGGTCAAGATGATCGTTCCCCAAGCCAGGGCCGCGGAGATGGGGGGAGTTCCCCTTCAGCCGGCGTCCCAGGTGCAACGAGGCGCATGAAATGGGACATTGAACGCCGGGCCAATTCCCCGGCGAGAGGCTACGAGGCAATCATGAGAAAACATATTCTGAGCGTGTTGGTGCATAACAAACCCGGTGTGTTGGCCCACATTGCGGGCATGTTCGCGGCCAGGGGTTACAATATCGACTCGCTGGTCGTGGGCCGCACCGAGGATCCCGAGTTCTCGCGGATGGTCATCGTTTCCACCGGTGATGATCAGACCATGGAGCAGGTCCGCAAGCAGCTTGGCAAGATCGTCGAGGTGGTAAAGGTCCGCGACCTGAGCGAACAGTCCTGCGTGGAGCGAGACCTGCTCTTGTTGCAGGTGCACTGTCCGCCCGAGAAACGCGTCGAGTTGAGACAGATTACCGAGGTCTTTCGCGGCAGCATCGTGGATGTCGGCCCGCGGTCGATCGTGATCCAGTTGACCGGCCCGGAGGACAAGATCGAGGCATTTGTCGAGTTGTGCCGACCGTATGGGATCAAAGCCCTGTCGCGGACAGGCCTGATCGCGGTGCCTCGCGCCAGCCAGCCCGAGTCTGATGCTCCCGCAACCTCCGCCCGCCGGCGCATCCGCTCGGCCGCCGACAGCAAGGTGCCCAGCGCCGTGCCCGAGGCGGTCCTGCCGCCGAGCTGATCCACTGGTGCCGATGTCGAACTGACCCAGTGGTGTGGGTGTCGACCTGATCCAGTGGTGCCAACGCCCTCGTCGGCAGTCTCTTTCCGCTGGCATCAAAATCCCTTCAGGGGGGTTTGCCGCCACAGACGGGCTGATAGGCCGGCCGTGATACGGCCGGTTTGCGGTTGCCCGCGGTTCTTCTTCCTTTCTATGGTCTCAGCCCGTTTCAACGGGCTTACCTGACAAGGACATGCCCGTTAAGACGGGCTTGATGGGGTAACACAGAGAAGGAGGAATTGGCCGACCGTGAACCAGTCGTCAAACGGCCGGCCTGTTTGCCCTTCGGGAGAGACCGCTGAAGCGGTCTGGCTTGCGTTCACGACAACCGGGTCAGCCGCGAGAAGTGCCGCCGCTTCTGTCATGGGCTCCGTCGGCCTCGGCCGCGAACTCGTGACTGTCTTGTGGAGCACCGAATCGCTATAATGGGCCGGAGATGGCTCATGCTGACACTTGATGCCAAGCACATCCGTGAGCTGCGAGAAGACCTCCAGCATCTTGCTCCGCCCTATCAGCTGCGCAAATACGAGGCGACAATCGAGGACTACGAAGAGCCGGCCCACGAAGACCTGCGATGTGAGTACCTTGATGAAGTACAGATTGTGCATTCACCGGCATCGGTTCAACACGAAGAAAGGCTCATATTCCTGGCCACGCTGCTGAACACGGTCGTTGCCGGACGCCGGCTCGGTAGGATGTACGCCTCCAATGCGGTCATGCAGCTTGGCGAGCGGCGGTTTTGCCCGGACTTGTCCTATCTGGCGGCCGAGCACACGGATCGCATCCGCGGGACGCGGGTCGTCGGGCCGACGGACCTGGTCGTCGAGATGGCATTTACAGATACGCGGGAGTACGACTTGGGCGAGAAGCACGCCGCCTGTCATCAGGGCCGGATCCCGAAGATCTGGTTCATCAACGCGGACCACAAGCAGGTTCAGGTGAACGTGCTCGAAGGCGAAGTCCACCTGACCAACACGTTCACCAACGGACGGTTCGACGGTCGCATCTTGCCGGGCATTTCGATCGAGGTAAACTGGTTCTGGACGGAGCCGCTCCCAAATCCGTTGGAGTGTCTCAAGACCGCGACCAAGTGAGGGCTGCCCTGACGTAGCGAGGTGGTCGATTGGCCGGTGGGGGTGGCCCTTGACGTTGATGCCGGCACATGCGTTGAGAAACCCATGCCTGTCGAGGTGGAAGCCAAGATCAAAGTGGATTCGCACGAAGCCGTGTTGGAAAGGCTCTCATCGTTGCGAGCCATGCGAATCTGCCGGGTGTTGGAGACCAATCATATCTTCGACAACCGGGATCGTACGCTGTTGTCGAGCGGACGCGGCCTGCGGGTTCGAATCTGCCGGGCCGAGGACGGCAATGACCCGCCTGCTACGCTGACCTACAAGGGACCTCGTATCCAGGGGCCCCTCAAGACCCGCGAGGAAATCGAGATCGCAACGGACGACGGCGAGGCCTGTAAGGAACTCATCCAGGCCCTGGGGTTCGTCGAGGTGTTGTGCTTCGAAAAACGGCGGGAAACCTGGCGACTGGGCGACTGCACGATCGAACTCGATGAGATTCCCTACCTGGGCCGCTATATCGAGATCGAGGGACCTGATGAGGCTGCCGTCGTGCAGGCCCAGCGGGCTCTGGGCTTCGGCGAGTGCCGGACCGTCCGCCAGAGCTATGTCTCGCTCCTGGTTGAGCATTGCCGCAGGAACGGTTTGGCGATCGACCGCATTGCCTTTGCCTCCTGAAGTATTTTGCGGATACCGACGGCAGGTTCTTGAAAGGCTCGCGCAACGTAGAAGACCATGTCCGATACTAATGCGGTCAAGTGGCTCCGATCCCAGGGCGTACCATTCGAGGTGCTCGAATACACCTTCACCGAGGTGGGAGCCGACCGTGCGGCCGAGGCCGTCGGCCGTCCGCTCGAATCGTGCTGCAAGACACTGATCGTCAAGGCTGTGGGCAAGGCCTTCTGGGTGGCCATCGTGCCCGGCGATCAGCGATTCGACACTCGAAAGATGGCCGGAGCCATCGGTGCGGCCGAGGCGGAACTGGCCGAGCATGACGAGGCCGAGAAAATCACCGGTTACCGCGTCGGTGGAATCTCGCCGTTCGCTATGCGGCGCCAGTTGCCCGTGGTCATCGAGGAATCATTGTTGGCCCTCGACAGAATCATCGTTAATGGCGGCCGTCGCGGCGTGCTCGTGGAGATGGCCACCGAAGACGTCGTGCGCCTCCTCAACGCCAGGCCCGCCGACATCTGCGCGTAACGGTCAAGGCACCGGCAGGGCGGGGAGGGTGTGCGCTGCCACTCCGGTCACAACCGCGACCTTGTCCCCTGGCTGGTCAGTTGGACAGCCCGGTGATCTCCGGAATCCATACGGTCATTTCGCCCGCTTCGCGGTTGTCCCAGATGCAATAGGGCACGGCGGTCAGCTCGACCGGTTCGGCATGCGCTGGTGCCGCCAGATACAGCTTGTCCTTCCAGTCGCGAGCCGGGCACCTGAGGCCCTGGGCCTTGATCGTCATGATGCCGCCGAGCATGTTGGGCCTGAACTCTGTCTTGAGTTCGGCATCTCGCGGCAGAACCAGATCAAACACCTTGCCGCCGTTGTCGACCGCTTCCAGACAGAAGACCATCGGACCGCGTTGGAGGGCTACCCGCCCGCGGTTTGCGGCCACGTTCGGATGAGCCTGGATTCGCCGGACCGGCATCGCCATGTCCATCTCGATCGCGTCGCCGGCTTTCCACTGCCGCCGGATCACCGCATATCCCTTGTCCATGGTCGGGTTGGGGATCGCCGTTCCGTTCAGACTGACCGTAACCTGCTCGCACCAGTCGGGTACGCGGAGATTGATCGCGAACTCGGCCGGCTCCCTGGGCGTCACCTTGATCTTCACTTTGCCCTCCCACGGATACTTCGTGTCAACAGCCAGCTTGACCTCACCAGACTTGAGCGCGACGGTCCCCTCACCCGCCATGTATAAGTTGACCCAGACGCCGTCGTCAGACTGGCTGTAAGCATACCCCGGCACCTGTGGCATCACCCGGACGATATTCGTCGGGCAGCAGGCGCAGCCGTACCATGGCTGGCGGTGGTGCTCGCCCTTGCTCGAAAGCGGGTTGACGTAGAAAAACGCGTCACCTTTCAGCGAGACCGAGGACGGAAATGCGTTATACAGCTCTCGCTCGAGCACGTCGGCAAAACGGCTCTCTCCGTGCAGCATCAGCATCCGGTGGGCCCAGAATGCAAGGCCGATGCCGGCGCAGGTCTCGGCGTATGCCGAGTCGTTGGGCAGTTCGTAGGCTCCCCCGAAGGCCTCGCCTTCGTGCCGGGCTCCGACGCCGCCGGTAATGTACATTTTCCGAGTCACGACGTCGTGCCATATCGTGTCGAGAGTCTGCAGGTATTCCTTGTCGCCGGTAATCGCCGCAACGTCGGTCACACCCGAGTAGAGATACATCGCCCGTACCGCGTGGCCGACGATCTCCTTCTGTTGCTTGATCGGGATGTGGTCTTGGCGGTACTCAGCGCCCTTTTCGGGTTTGGTGCCGCGGGCGGCAAGAAAATACTCCGCCAGCTTGAGGTACCGCTCTTCGCCGGTCTTGCGGTACAGCTTGACAAGGGCCAGCTCGATCTCCTCATGGCCGGGCACGCCGTGCCGCTTGTCAAACCCAAAAATGCCCTCGATGTGGTGTATGAATCTGCGGGCGACGTCCAGGAAGTCGGTCCTGCCGGTCGCGTCAGCCCACGCCACGGCCGCCTCGGTCAGGTGTCCGGCACAGTAGAGCTCGTGCATTTTCGGCAGATCGGTCCACCGCTTGTCCGGCTCCATGACCGTGTAGTAGGCGTTGAGATAGCCGTCGGGCTGCTGGGCCGCCGCGATCCTGGCGATGATGTCGACAACGCGGGCGTCCATCTCCTTGTCCGGATGAGCGGCCAGTATGTAGGCTGCCCCCTCAAGCACCTTGTAGACGTCTGAGTCGTTGAAATAGGCACCTTCGTATTTGCCTTGCATCTTGCCGGCGGCCTTGTCGAAGTTGGAGATCCGGCCGGTTTCCTCACACATCTTGATATTGTGCGGCAGCGTGACCGTCCGGTTGATCTCCAGCCGCGGCGCCCAGAACGAATCAGTCAGCTTGACCTGTGTCGGCGCAACCGCCTTCATCTTCGCAATCCCCATCTCGCCGGCAACCGCCATCGACGCCATGAATACCGCTGCTGCGGCCACAAACGTGATCCTGGACTCCATGCTCCACCTCGTCTGACTGCAATTGAACCGTAATCTCACAAGAGTCGATAGGATACGACAGATGTGTCGGGGAAGCGAGATCAGCCCGTATCGTCTTATACGGATGCGGGGCGAGTGCGGCAGAATCGCCGTGTCAGGCGACGGCCGATCCGAACGGCGTGGGCCACCAGCGGCCAGCCGGGATGGCGGCCGTGGTAGAGTTGGGCCAGGTGCGATCGGGCAGGGAGCAGCACGGCCCGAAGGTAGCCAAGCTTGAATCGGACGCCCGGCGTACAGAGCACGTTCACTGCGACGGCGGCCAGCGGGTGTGCGGCGTCGCGCGGACTCTGAACCAAGGCAAGCCTGTCCCTCCACCCGGCGCGGCAACCCTTCAACGCGGAGAGCGTCCGTTCCAGATACACCGAGCCTTCGCCGAACAGGCTGTCAACGTGCTCGAGGACGACGCGTACCGGCCAACCGATCTTCCATCTCTGACACTTGTCCACCAGCCTCCTGATGTCCAGGCGGTCGCCGTACCGATCCAGCCACAGCTTGAGGTCATAAAGCCATTTTAACTCTGCCGCGCCGTGACAGGCCGCATGCACCGCCAGGTGGATCAGCATGTTCTCGACGTTGGGAATCTGCACCGTCAATCGCCCGTACCTCACCGGCATCGGCTCATCCCACATGGCATGATCCGGCAGCGTCACTGCATAGCGCAGCGGCCGGAACGGGCGAACATGCAAATCAATCTTGACTTCCGGACGGCAGGGCAGGAAGTACTCCCGCTCATAGTAAAAACGTGGGTAGAAGTCTTCGTTGACCAGATCGGGCCCCGGACGGCAGCCAAGGCTTGTGAGTGCGGCGTCGGCTCGCTGCGCGTCAGATGGGCGGATCAACAGATCGACATCCATCATCGGTCGCAGGCCGAGTCCGTCGTAGAGCGCGGCGTTCAGCGCCGCCCCCTTGAGCACCAGAAAGGCAATCCCGGCTTTCTGCAGGCATGCGAGTATCGGTTCGGTCTTCTCCAGGCCGTAGGCTGCTGCCGCCGCTACGTGCTGCCTGTAGGAATCAAGCTGGATTGCCGCCGACCGGGGGATTTCCACCTCTCGCGCTGCCATGTTCCGGGCAACGGCGCCCCCCACGCCCGACGAGCATGCGTGATCTACGACTTGGCTCCACAGACCGTCGCGCCAGAGCCCCTCGACCGCCATAAGGGTTCGGTCCGTGAGGCAATCCGCCACAAGCCGATTAAGCCGATCAGTCGAAGGGTCTGCAATGCCGTGCGCCAAGCTACACCCCCGACCCGACTTCACGAGTAAAGAAAGCCTCAACCAGGTCGCACGTCGTTGCGAGATGACCGCAGCGAAGCCGGTAGCACCCGGCCCGCTCAACCACATCCGCCAGCAGGTTGAAGCCCGTCGCCCGGAACCTGCCGAAGTTGAAGGCGCAGCGAGTCAGTTCAAAAACCGTCTGGGCCCGAGACACGCGTTCGATGACCGGCGTGGTCGAGCGATTGATCTCGGGGAAAACCACCATTCCAACCCGGCAACGGTCGGCGACCACGTCGGGGCGGATCCTCAGAGGATTCAACAGCGTTACCTGCCCCTTCTCGCCCTTGTAGTAAACGCGGTCGGTATCAATCGGCAGGCGCAAGCGCCGAAGAACCTCGAAAGATCCCGCCTTGATGCATAATGCCTTGGGATAGGGTTCCAGCAGCCGCGTCTCAGGATCAAGCAGGGCAAACTCATCGGACAAGTAAGACCAGCCCCGGCTGAGCAGGGCGGCCGCCAGCGTCGTCTTCCCTTGTCCCGGCTGACCCGGACAAATGATCGCCACGCCGTCACGCGCCACCACCGAGGCGTGGATCTGCAGGTATTCCGACAATCGCGTGGCGACCATGGTGTTGATCGCCCATTCCACATGCGGGAGAACCTCGTTCTCGCTGCGCATCGCGAACAGCCTCTCGCCGTTGGCAACCACGTGATAGTAACGCCGAAGCGATCGTGCGGACCGCTTGACAATCACCTCGATGGCGAACTCGTTGCCGGTCGGCTCTTCGATCGAGTAAGCACGATACAACTCGTGAAAATCAGTCGCAACGCCCGTCAGGATGCTGGCCAGAGACACGGGCACCGGCCCGATTCGATAATGGCGGACCTCGGGCTTGGGGCCGAACAGGCAGAAGCCGACGCGCGATCGCTGCGAATCCGATACATCGGTCACGTTGGGAGGCGCAAGCCGGGTCATGGGGCCGACTCGATCAATCCGTTCTCGGTCAGGCGCGACAGGGTGGCCCGAACATCGTCGCGAATCGCGGCCAACGGATTGTCCTGTTGGGCGTTCGGCTCGAACCCCGCCGCAACTTCCAGAGTAATGTCTTCAACGTCTCGATGGCCGTTGCAGCAATTCCAGATGAACCAGGCCGTACGATTAAGATAGTGGACCGCATGGTGTGCAGGATCGTAGAGAACGGCCTCGTCATCGAACGTACGACAACAAAGGCCCTCGCGCCGGATAGGCATCCAGCGCCGTTGGTCGCCCGGGGAGTCCTTCCGTGAACCTGCCGACATCGTCATGGGATCCATTAGCCGCGCCAATCACTTCACGAGTAGATCCGCGACGCGCACGCCGGACGCGGCCGCAACAGCAACACTACCGGAGATACATAGGCCAATTTGCGCACCGAACAACTGAGGAAGCGTCGCCGCGTCCCGCTTGAGTCCAGCTCTTGGGAAGCAGGAGCCTCTGATGCGATCACACCGGCCTGCGGCTCCTCCCGTTCCTCCGCAAGGGGACTGCTTTCCAGTCGACGATTATCCACCCAGAAGTCTCCCATTCTTCTGACAACCCTCGCGCAGTCCACCGCCGCCCTCCACCATGGTTATCGGCCATTCTTCGCCGGGTTTCGAGTCAAAAGACGAGGGCCCAAAACCGGTCAGCAGAACGGCCGGCCGCTCTGTTATCGGACTGCCCGACTACTTCACGATCTTGAGGATCTGTCTGAAGACTTCGGTGCCGGCTTGGCCCATGAGTTCGAACGTGACGCTTTCGGTCGTGGTGACAATGGCCCCCGCCTGGCGAACTCGCTCGATGGCCATGTCGCGGTCATGGGGCCGCCGCGATCCGACCGCGTCGGCGCAGAGGTAGGGGGTGTAGCCGAGTCGCAAGAGGTCCAGGGTGGTCTGCATGACGCATACATGGGCTTCGATGCCGATGACAATCACGTTGGGGCGCCTGAGGGAGGCCAGTTTCTCGACCACGGACTCGACACAAGCACTGAAGCGTATCTTGGTGTAAAGCGGCGCATCGCCAAGGCATTCGAGGAGCGGTTGGCAAGTGCGGCCGATGCCCTCCGGATACTGCTCCGTCACCACCATCGGCACCTCAAGCACCTTGGCGGCCTCGATGATGCGGCGGCAGGCCTCGACCACGGCGGTGCTGTCATGAATCGCCGGCAGCAGGCGGTCTTGCAGGTCAACCACCAGCAATAGCGCATTGTCCGGCCGTATCTGGCTGAGAGCACTGGGCACGGTTCGTTTCCTCCGTTTGTCGGCAACACTGTAGGTGCCCGGCGAAGCACAGTCAACGAGTCAGTTGAGCGTCGCACGAGGCGGGCGCACCCCTTCAATGGTTGCACATGTGTCGACGATCACCGCCGGCAGGAAAGTCGAAATCGCCACCGCCGTCGAGACCTGCCGAGAACGTCCACTTTCGTGCGCGCCAGGGAGCATACCTTGTCGCACGAGGCGCAGCCGGGTCTCTCCTCACCCACTGGACAGCCCGAATCTGTTGGGATAGCCTCTGACCCAATCAGATACACGTGATTATCGAAAGGGTCGACTCATGAAAGCGTATCAATGTTGTTGTCTGACGGTCTGCTTGCTCTTCCCGCTGTTTGTACAGGGGGCTGAAATGACCAAGGAATCGCCCAAGCTCAAGGACGAGCGGATACAATGGTGGCTTGAGGCCCGGTTTGGCATGTTTATCCATTGGGGCACTTACTCACTGGCCGCCCGCCACGAGTGGGTGAAAAACTACGAGCGAATCCCGACCGACGCGTACCAGAAGTATTTCGACCACTTCGATCCCGACCTCTATGACCCGCAGGAATGGGCCCGGGCGGCCAAGGGCGCGGGCATGCGCTACTTTGTCATCACGACCAAGCACCACGAGGGCTTCTGCCTGTGGGATTCCAAGTTCACCGACTACAAGGTGACCAACACGCCCTATGGCAAGGATTTGATCAAGCCGATGGTCGAGGCCTTCCGGGCCGAGGGGCTGCGAGTCGGTTTTTACTACTCGCTGCTCGATTGGCATCACCCCGACTATACGGTCGACAGTTGCCACCCGATGCGTGACAACAAGGAGGAGCGCGAAAAGAACAAGAATCGGGACATGAAGCGATACGTGGACTACGTCGAGAACCAGTTGCGGGAATTGCTCACCCAGTTCGGGCCGATCGACTGTCTCTTTGCCGACTTTTCCTTCCCCGGTCCTGACGGCAAGGGCCGAAACGACTGGCAATCCGAGCGACTGCTCAAGGTTATCCGAGAGTTGCAGCCCGACTGTCTGATCAACGACCGGCTGGATCTTCTCGACCGTCCTGACGGCTGGGACTTCCGAACACCCGAGCAGTTCATGCCGCGCAGTTGGGTCAGCATGGACGGAATGCGCGTGCCCTGGGAGACCTGTCAGACCTTCAGCGGCTCGTGGGGCTATCACCGCGACGAGGCTACCTGGAAGAGTCCGCACCAGCTCATCGTCATGCTCATCGAGACAGTCAGCAAGGGCGGCAACCTGCTGCTCAACGTCGGCCCCACCGCCCGGGGAACGTTTGATGATCGGGCAATGGAATGCCTGGCCGCCATAGGCGACTGGATGTGGCTTCACAGCCGGTCCATCTACGGCTGCACGGCCGCTCCGGACAATATCAAGAAGCCTGACAACTGCCTGCTGACTTATAACCCTAAAACCAGGCGGCTCTACGTTCACGTGCTTGTCTGGCCGATGGGCAAGCTTCAGTTCGACGGCATGTCCGACAAGGTGGCTTATGCCCAACTGCTCAACGATGCCAGCGAGGTGCGATTCAGCACCAATAAGGGTCCGTGGATGGCCGAACAACAGGACGCGGCTGACGGAATCACCTTCGACCTGCCCGTCCGCCAGCCGAATGTCGCCGTGCCGGTGATCGAGTTGTATCTGAAGTGAACGCGTGTGATCGAGGCAAGCACAAGCCAGGGAGTCTCTTTGTACGGAGTCAGAATAGGATGCGACCGACCCGCCATCTGCGTTTGCTCTTGGTTCTGTTTTCCATGTCATTCATGACCGCCGGTGCTCGATCGGAGACCGCCGTCCCGCTCCTTGGCAGGGGCGATGCCGGCGGTGGTAAGGCCGAGCAGAAGCACGCCTGTCGTCCGGAGATCACCAAGGATTTCACCGTCGACTTGCCGGCCGCGAAGCGCCCGCTGCCCGAGCCGCTGCCCGATGGCCGCAAGCCGGGCTTCGCGATCCGCGGCACCAAAGGCTGGATGTGGACACCGCAGCAGTACTTGGCCGAAATCCCGACGTTGGTCCGCGCCAAAATGAACTTTCTGATGAACTGCTACCTCAGCATGTGTGACATCGAGCATCACCCGTGGGGAGACAAGCGCTGCAACCGTTGGTGGGAGCCGCTGCCGGAAGCGAAGAAAGAAGCATACGAGCGGATCGTCCGCGAGTGCCAGAAGGCCGGCATCGATTTCTGTTTCAGCATGAACCCCAATCTGGGGACCGAGCGCATTCTCGACTACGGCAAGGCCGAGGACATTGACCTCTTGTGGAACCACTATCGTTGGATGCAGGGGCTGGGCGTCAAGTGGTTCAACATCGCCTTGGATGATATTTCCGAGGGCATTGATGCCTCCGGACAGGCGCGGGTGGCCAACGAGTTTCTGAAACGGCTGCGCGCCGGCGACCCGCATGCCCAGTTGATTGTGTGTCCGACCTGGTACTGGGGCGACGGCACAGACGCCAGGCACCGCCCCTATCTGGAGACGTTCGCCCGCGAGCTGGACAAGGATATCTACTTGTTCTGGACCGGTGACGCGGTGGTGATCAACCGCATTACCCGCAAGTGTGCGGAGACCTACAAGAGCATCGTTAAGCACCGCCTGATTCTGTGGGATAATTATCCGGTGAACGACAACAATCCGACCATGCACCTGGGGCCGGTCTTCGGGCGTGATCCGGACCTTTGCGAGGTCATCGACGGCTACATGAGCAACCCGTTGTGCAAGCAGAACGAGCTTAATCGTATCCCCCTGTTGACCTGCGCCGACTTCGCCTACAACCCCTGGGCCTATGATCCCGCGCGCTCGATCGGTCAGGCCATCCTGCATTTCGCCGATGACCCGGCGCAACAGGTCCTGGTCAAGGATCTGGTCGAGGCGTACCCGGGAATGCTCTACTACGGCAAGGGCACGGGCTTCAACGCGGTTCGCGAGCAGTATGCCCGTATCGCCGCCGCCCCGCATTCCCGATATGTCGCGCGCATGTACATCGACTATCTGCACTCGCTGGCCGGCCGGATGGAGAAAGCCTTCCCCGACCGGCTCAAGGCCGAACGGCAGACGGTCATCGATGATATCACCTGGATGAACCGCGCGTTTGCCGAGAAGTACGGGCCGGAGCAAGCCGAATGAATGTCGGTGCCGCCCAAGTCGACATCACGCCCGAGCCGGGGTGCGAACTGTCCGGTTTCGCGGCCCGCACGCAGCCATCGATCGGCGTGCTCGACCGACTGTACGCCAAGTGTCTGTACGTGACGGATGGCACCGAGCGACTGCTTTGGATCAACGTGGATCTGATCGGCCTACTGCGGGAATTCGTCACCGAGTTCCGCGAGTGGGCGGGTGGAAAGCTGGGTCTGAAAGCTTCTCAGGTGATGATCTCGGCGATCCACACGCATTCCGGGCCGGCAACGGTCGAGATTTCCGAAGCGGGGCGGTACGACCCGGCATACGTGCGATTCCTGCGAGCCAGGCTCGAAGAAGTAGCACAAGCGGCGGTTCAAAACACGGCCGCCTGTGTGCCGGTCTTCGTTGAGGGCCGATGCGACCTGGCCGTCGATCGGCGCAAAAAAGCTTCGGCCCGGACCGATCCTCGCGTGGCGGCGTTCGGCTGGCGGCGCGATGACGGGAGTTTCATCGGTGCAATCACCAACTACGCGATGCACGCCGTGGCACTGGGGCCGAGCAACCGCATGATCAGTGCCGACCTGCCGGGCCGCACGGCCGCGATCGTGTCCGAACGGCTGCCCGGCCGTCCGATCGTGCTGGCCACCAACGGGGCCTGCGGCAACCTCAACCCGCCGTACGAGAACATCACTTCCGAACAACTGTCGGTATGGGGCGGACAGGTGGCCGACGCCGTGTCGGGTTTGTTGCCCGGGGCTGCACCGCTGACCGATTGCACCCTGAGGCTGGCCTCGCGCGTGGTGCCGATCGCATTGGACGTGTTGACTGTTGATCAGATCGACAGCATAGCCGACCGCTACATCGGCCATGCCGGCAGTGTCGGCGAGTGGGGTGACCGCTATACGCGCGCGCTTGAGAAGTGGCGTCGACTGCGAATCGAGGAGGTACGAAGCGGGCAGTGCGCCGCCACCGCGGACATGGAAATCTTCGCTGTGAGACTCGGCCCGGCAGTGATGGTTGGCGTGAACGCGGAGGTTTTCAGTACGTTCACCGACCTCGTCCGCCAGGCCACCGGACGCAGCGTGTACACGGTCGGCTACGCAAACGGCGTGCGCGGGTACCTGCCGACGAAGGCCGCCTACGATGAAGGCGGTTATGAAGTCGAGACTGCTCACTTCTTCTATAATAGCTTCCGCTTCAAGCCCGGTGGTCTGGAACACCTGGCCGATGAAGCTGTTCAACTGGTGCGTTCGTTGTTTGCCTGAGCGAGCCTGGGTGCTGAGGTTCGACAGCCTTGTTGACGATCGCGTTCTCGGCCGGCAGCTTCTGAGAAAGGTCCTACCATGAACACCATGACTATTCTTCTACTGGTTGCCTTCGCGGCGGTTCTATGCCTCATGTCACCAGCGGCCCTTATCGCCGGCGAGGGTGAGCCAATGGACCTCGCCGAGTTCGGCCAATGGATGATTTGGACCGGTGAGAAGCTTGATCAGCCGGTCGCTGTGAAATCCCTGACGGACGCCCCGGAGAGCGCACAGGCGGTCGGCGTGCAGTGGGACGACCCTCGCGACGTGCGGGAGATCATGGCGGAGTTTGACGGCGACGCGCCGAACGATGTCGTCGTCGAATACTGGTTTCGCACATGGCCGCCGCCTCCGCCGAGCATGCCCAATATCGAAGATGAGATCGACGACCCGTGGCAAGGCAAGTGGCTACCGGCGGACATCAAGACGCGGATCGAGGGCAGGCGGTGTGTTTTCACGTTTGACGCTCTGGGCGAAGAAAACCCGCGGGCAGAAAACCTGCCGGGGGTGACCTACCGGCGGACGCTCAAGGTTCGTCTGGTTTTACCAAAGGGCTCGTCGAGATTGCAGTCCCTGGCCGTTCATTCCGATTCCGTGCTCAAACCGCTGGCCGTGCGCGTCCAATTGGGGTGCGACCGGAAGGGTGAGACGGTTTGGTCGGGCAATGTGGAGGTGTTCAACGGCAGGCTGGAGAGCGTGAGCCCGTGGCAATTCGAGGAACGTGACCGCTTCGAATCTCCGGCTTCGTGGAAAGACGTTCGCGTCGGCGACAAGCCCAAGGGTTTTGTGGTAAAGCTTTTGGAGACGGAGTCGCAGCTTCGCGGTTCGAACGACATCACTGTCGTAACCGTTCGGGCGATGATGCGGGTGGGCGACCAATTGATGCCGCGTACGTTTTCGTTCAGCACCCGCGACCTGGCCGACGGACCTATCTACGTTCCCGACATGAACGCGTATGTCACCAAGGCGGATGATCCGAAGCCGTTTGACATCACCGTTTTCGAGAAAGGCGGAAAGATCCGCGATCTGATCCCGCTTGAGCCGGAACAGTCATACGAGCGGGCAACGAAGGAAATCCCGCCGCAGGATCCCTGGGTTCGCCAGCACGGCGACATGGTCTACCTAGTCGCGGCTGCCGATTCGAGCTGGCAGAAGTTCGCCGTCCGATATGACGGTAACATCTTCATCTCCCGGTCATGCACGAAGGCGTTCGGCGCCGAGGCCAAGCGGCTTAAGTGGCCTGGTGACAGCATCCACTTCTGGATTGGCACGGGAGCCACGCCCTATTTCCGCGAGGACCACAAGGGCAGCATGGCGGTGGCCGAGGAGAACCTGCCGATCATGATCAACCGGTGGGAGCGAAAAGGCCTGCAATACGAACAAGAGTCGTTCGCCACGCTGCTCGAAGGTCCGCTGGACCCCAACGACCCGGCGCGCGACGAACAGACCCCGGCCGTGCTAATGATCAAACTGACCGCCCGCAACTCCGGCCGCGAGCCGAGAGCTTCGCAGCTCTGGTTCCAAACCAGGCCTGACAGCCCGTTCGAGATCTCTGGAAAGCGAATCATCGCTAAACTGGGGGACGACCCGACGAAAACCGAGCGAGTTCTCCGGGCGATCATCTCTTGCCCCTCTGGGACAGAGACGAAACTGGAGCGGGTGGAGAAGCTTCCGTCGGAAGCAGTCAATGCAGTGGCCTGCCGGTTCGAGGTCACGGCCGGTGGATCGCAGGTGTTCTACTTGGCAATCCCGTTCGTTTCCGATGTTGCCGGCGCTGATGCCGACAAGCTGGAAGCGCTCAGCTATGACGCCGAACGCAGACGCGTGGCCGACTACTGGCGTTCGATGATCCAGCGAACCACGCGTTTCAGCACACCGGAACCGAAATTCAACTATTTGTCGCGCTTTGTTGTGCCGCACATTCACATCAGCACGACGAAGGACCCCAAGAGCGGGCTGTATATGGTTCCGGCCGCCAGCTACTGCTATCGCGTGTACGCCAACGAGGCGTGCTTCCAGGCGATGCTGCTCGATGCTCTCGGCGACACCAAACGGGCGGGGCAGTATCTCGACACTTTCGTCGCCCTCCAGGGCAGCCGGATGTTCCGCGGCGCGTACACGCCGTCCAACGACGGCGTCTATCACGGGGCGAAAGTGAACAAGGAATACGACTACACCGCCCACGAGTACAACCTTGACCACGGCACCGTGTTGTGGTCGCTGGCCCGGCATTACAAGTACACCCGTGACAAGGCATGGCTTGAAAAGACGCTGCCGAGCATGTTCAAGGCGGTCGAGTGGATCGAGCGGCAGCGCAAGGCGACCATGCACGAGGATATCCACGGGCGCCGGCCGATCGAGTACGGTCTGTTGCCGCCCGGGCACCTCGAAGACAACGCGGACTGGGGCTACTGGTTCAGTGTGAATGCTTACTGCGTGGCGGGCATGACCGAGATGGCCAGGGCGATGGCCGACATAGGCCATCCTGACGCGGAAAAGATCGCCCGACAGGCTGCGGGATACTGCGAAGACCTGCGATCCTCGGTGATTCGCACCGCCGAGATCTCACCGGTGGTCAAGATGCGCGACGGCACCTATTCGCCGTACATCGCGACGAGAGCCCGGCAGCGGTTCCGGCAGTTTGGCCCGCTTCAGGCCGAGTTCTACAGCCGTTACGGCAAGCCGGAGGACGTGCTGCCGTGTTTCAGGCTCTCAGGCACGCGTGAGGTGCTCTACGGGCCGATCATCCTGCTGGATCTGGGAATGTTTGAGCCGAACGACGTAGTTGCCGATTGGATCTTGGACGATTGGGAGGACAACCTCACGCTCTCGGGCGAGCGGCGGTTCAATGTGCACGGGATCACCGACGAGAGGCTCTGGTTCAGCCAGGGTGGGATGGTCTGGCAATCGAACCTGCAGAACCCGATCCAGATGTACCTGAAGCGCAACGAGGTGCCGGCGGCCATTCGCAACATCTACAACAACTTCGTCGCTTGCCTCTACCCCGACGTTAACACCCTGACCGAGGAATACCGCATGTGGGGCCGGGCCAGCGGGCCGTTCTACAAGAGCCCCGATGAGGCCCGGTTCGTGAATCGGTTGCGTGACATGCTGGTGCTGGAGTCGGGCGATGACCTGTGGCTGGCCTCGGGCACGCCTCGCCGCTGGCTGGCGTCGAAAGAGGGCATCCGCGTCGATGAGATCAACTCGTATTTCGGCCCGCTGGCCTTCACGATGCACGCCGGCGACGAGCCGAACACGGTGGTGGCCACGGTCCGACCTCCGACCCGCAACGCGCCGAAGGAAGTCTGGCTCTACGTTCGCGTGCCCGATGCTAAACGAATCAGGAAGGTCGAGATCAACGGCAAGGAGTGGACGGACGTCGATCCAAAACACGAGCGAATCCGGCTGCCGAAGACCGGCGAGGTCGTCAACGTGATTGTGCAGTATTGAGCGCGAGCGATGTGCATTCGGCTTGCTCGGCGGTTTGTGAATCTGACAGTGACGCAGAAGTCACGAGTTGATCGCCAAGGCCCTTCCATGCCCTAGTCAAAGAGCGTGGGCAGATCGGGAACACGTGTCTTCTCCAGTTTCGGATAGAACACTCCAATGACGATCCACGACTTCGGATGGCTGAGAACGGTACCCACATAGAAGTGGGTATCCTTGTCGGGGGCGCATAGCCCGTCGAGGAACTTGCTACGAACCCCTTGGGCTGCCTCCGCCTCGGTCGCGCCTTTGTCGCGAAGATTCCAAAACAGGGCGCCGACTTCCCAGTCCTCTATCATCATCTCATGGTTTCGCCTGCACCTCGGGTCGTCGCACTCGAAGCGGTAACGAAACTTGAACGGCACTTTTCGAGGCGGCTCCTTGCTGACCGTGCGTTCATCCCATATCCGAGCCTGTCGCATTGCCGCTTGGAATGCAGGTTTCCATTCGCGGTCGTCGGGCGCGATGATCAAGTCGTTGACCTTCTTTGGACGAAAGATGCCCAGCGAGGTCTGGTCCGCCTCCTGCCTCGCTTGGAGTTCCTCCATCGACTGGGCCTTTTTCTTCAGGACATATTTCGCCCGTTCTGACCAGTCGCCATTTCGAGTTGGTATCGGCTTCCCGATAACCTTTAGAGTATCGGGCCTGGGCCGGTAGCTCTCCTTTCGGACGTCTCGACCGGTGTGTTTGTCCGCATCGACCTCGATCCACTGGTACTTCCGGTATTGCTGGGTGTACGGCAAGTCGCGGAAATTGATGGGATAGAGCCGGATGAAGTCGCCGTTTTCCGTTACGCCGGCAGTACAGACCAGCTCATCATACTTCGCCGAAGGAATCGGGTAGGTCTTGACCGTAATGAGAAGGCGAATGACCAAAGGGCATAGTCTCCGGACGAAAAACAGATCATCTGATGAATTAACGCCACGATTAACTTATCGAGGACTGGGCAAGAACGCAATCGCGACGAGTGTTGCCCAGCCCTTGCGGTCGAGGCTAGAATAGGAGAGTCTCGTGTCTGCACGATCCGACGCGGTCTTGCATGAGGTGTGGTGCCTGAACATGGCAATACGAACCAAGCGATGGGACGACCCTCGGGAGCCGGAGGATGGCTATCGCGTGCTGATCACGCGATACCGGCCGCGGGCGCTGCCAAAGGCGGACGAAACATGGGAGGCATGGCTGCCGAATCTCGCGCCGAGTGCCGAGTTGCACGCAGCCTTCTACGGCAAAGGCAGACCGCCGATTGGCTGGCAACAATATCGAGCTCGATACCTAAGAGAGATGAAGGAGCAGATCTCCACGATAACGGAATTGGCCAAACGAGCGGCCAATGGTGAGACGATCACGCTGCTTTGTTCATCTGCCTGCATCCTGGAATCGCGGTGCCATCGATCACTCTTGAAGGCCCTTATCGAAGAGCACATGGCGATTCCCTGTAGCTGACCGGCGGCTTGCGAGGACCTCGATGGACTTTGCCGGTTGCGCGAACGTGAAAATGCCCTCGCCAAGCCGCAAGCGCCGGAGCGGTACTACCCGACCTGTTATGGTGTGACCTGGCAGCAAGCCTTCCGGTTGGCGAACTCGGCTTGTTACTCGCCGGCCGGCGTCAGCTCGATGTGAACAGGCGTCGTGGAGGTCGTCCGAATCCACACGATCAGGTCGGTGCCCTCCATTCTGTCCCGGTGGCCGACGGCAAAGTCTTCTCCGGCCTCGACCGCGACCTGATTCAGGCGGGCCGTGGCACCGGCCTTGCCCCAGTCTCTGATAACCAAGGCCGCGTTCACCAGAGGAGATTCCTCATTGGCCGCGATGTCCGCCTCCAGCTTCGCGGGCTTGCCGTGGTCCTTGCAGGCCAGAACGTAAGCTCGTTCGGCGGGATCGTAGCCCTCGTTGACAAACGCGGCCGAGTTAACCGTCAGCTTGGGCGGCCGAAGCCATGACTTGGCCAGCGGCAAGAGTTCCTCGACCGAATTGTCGGTCAGGCCACAGAGCATGATCTTGGTCATCGAGTTGTCGGTGGTTTCATAGGCAGCACTGTACTGAGTCGAGGTCCATGTGTGCGAGGGTCGGTCGGCGGCCTGTGGATACCGTGCCAGCACCGGAATCTGCGTGACCGGCCAGTGGTTTCCCCAGGGGAATACCGAGTGCTCCGACCAGCCGTCGCCGCTTGCCCGGACAATTTCAGGACCTGGCCGTCCACGATCGTTCTTGCCCTCACGATCATCAAGCACGAGAAAGGGATTGTACTTCGACGCCAGATAGACGATCTGGATGTTGGCCCCCGGAATGGTCGGGAAACCGTATCCTTTCTCGCCTGATTCCCGGCCGAACGTCTTGGTTTCGCCGTTCATGTTCGCCACCGACATGATGCGTTTGGCGTCAAGCACGTCTTCGGGTCGCTGTCCGGCGTGCAACGGCTGAATCGACTGGCACCATTCGTGCCACTCCTTGAAGTTGCTGCTCCACATGACGACCTTGCGCACCGCCACGCCGTCGGGGTAGATCGTATGATATTCCTCGGACCAGTCGCCCCAACCCGTGATCTCGTCCACGAAGGCGAATTCGTAGTTGATGCCAACGGGAGCGTTCCGCCAGTACACGACCGCCCGCGCGTCGCTGTTTTCAAGGATCTTGACGTGCGAGTAGTGGGCGCGCTTGTCCGACATCGACTCCGAGCAGCCCCGTGTCTTGCGATCGGGCCCGCGTTCCATGAACTCGTTTGTGAACCAGTTGTCCTTCTCGGTCACCCAACAGGGTGCGTAGGAGACACCCCGCCAGAAGACCAGCCGCACGGGTGCGAACTTGAAGGCCACGACCACGTCGGGCCCGTTGCCTCGCCAGATAGCGTCCCATTCCTCGCAGTACTTCAGATGATGATAGAACGCCCCGAAACGATGGATATCTTTCGGCCCCGAAGGCATGCGGCGCGGTTTCAGGTCTAGCGGCGCGCTCGGGCGAACTGCCTGAAACGCCTTGCGCACCTCGTCGGCGGTCAGGCAGCGGCCGTGCATCTTCACCTCGTCGATGATGCCGTCGAAGGCGAAGTGGACCGGCTGATCGGCGGCCCCCCACAAGGCCGAGAACATGGCAGGCTCTTTCGTGTGGTTACGCCCGATGAGCAGGTCGACGTCGTCGGCGTACGTTGGCGAGCCTGAGGAAACAAGAGTGCCGGCCTTCGCCCCGTCAATGTAGACGGTGAGCCCCGAACCTGCATCGAACGTGCCGGCCACGTGGACCCATGTCATCAGCGGGACCATAGCCTCCGACGTGCATTCCCGCCATTGCCCGCCCACGGCCATGTGCAGACCCACGCGGCCGCGGGCATCCACGCCGAACAAATACCCGGCCGTGTGACCGGTTCGCTGACTCACGACCGGGCACCATCCCCAAGGGTAAGCCTGCACGGCAATCCAGGCCTCAACGCTGAACGCGTCGCCTGGCTTCGGTGCGTCTTTCGCCCTTCGCGTCAGACAGGTCGTGAAGCCATCGCATTTGAGCCCTGTTCCCGAGACGCCCTCGGCGAACTTGACGTTGCCGATCAGTTGATCGGGTGTCTGGCCCACGGCATCGACGGCCGTTCTCCCTTTGCCGTCATCAAACCGCCACCACGCCAGCAAGCCATCGTCAGCGGGGAACGCCGACTGGTCAGCCGTCAACAACACGCTCGAGAGCAAGGCAATCCCGATGCTCACCTTCGCCGCGTTGCCGGAGGCCGGCCTCATGCCCTGCAACCGCACCTGTCGATCGTGTTTGCACAGCATGGATTCGTCTCCATTCGTGTATTGACCCAATGCCGCGGGGTCAGCCGCACGTGGCATCTCCCATGCGACTCTGTCGGCCGGCGCTTTCGGGAATGGAAGGCGGCTAAACGAAGTCGATCCGTCCGGCGTCGGGTACCAGTCCTGCGGCGTGGCCGCGGCGGAGCAGTTCGCGAACGGCCTTGCGGCCCGTGTCGCCGTAGTCCAGCGTCCACTCATTGACGTACATGCCCACAAACCGATCGGCCAGCGACTGGTTCATGTCGCGGGCATACTGCATCGCATGCTGAACGGCCTCATCGCGGTGATCGAGCGAGTATTGAATGCTGTTCTTGATGATCCCGGCGATTTCGCGCATGTTCCCTTCGCCGAGATCGCGGCGGATCGCATTGCCCCCGAGCGGCAACGGCAGGCCGGTCAGTTCTTTCCACCAGACGCCCAGATCCACGACACAGTGCAGCTTGTTGTTCCGGTAGGTGAGTTGGCCCTCGTGGATGATCAGCCCGGCGTCGGCCTTGCCGTCGGCCACGTGGGCGAGGATCTGATCGAACATGACCACTTCGTGCTGAAAGGAATCCTTGCCGAGCAGCAGGTTGAGAGCCAGGAAGGCGGTGGTCATGCGTCCGGGCACGGCGATGCGCTTGCCCTTGAGCGCCGCCACGTCCATCGGCCGGCGAGCGACGATCATCGGACCGTAGCCGTCACCCATACTCGATCCGCAGTTGGTCAGGGCGTACTGGCCGGCCACGTGCGGGTAGGCGTGAATACTGATCGCGGTAATGTGCAGTTCGCCGCGCATCGCACGTTCATTGAGCGTCTGGATATCCTGCAGAATATGCTCGAATCGCCATCGTCCGGAATCCACGCGTCCGGTCGCCAGCCCGTAAAACATGAAGGCATCATCCGGGTCGGGGCTGTGGCCGAGGAGGAGTCTGTGAGAGGTGTTCTGGTTTGCCATCTTCTATGCCTCACAGCGTGTACGAAAACGGTAGGGCATGGTCGGAGCCGCCGGAGGCGGCGGAGACCTGCCAACCCAAGCTCAGCTATGCGGCAAGTCTCGGTCGCCGGGGCGACCTCGACGCTGCCCTACCACTTGCCCCAGCAGGTTTTCGCACGTGCTCTCACAGATCCAACGCCACCTCGTCGCCTTCCTTCTTGTCCGACCGCAGGGCCGCGTCGATGAAGGCGCAGATTTCAAGCGTGTCTTCGATGGGGAACGGCGGCTGCTTGGTATTGAAGAACTTGATCAGCTCTTTGACCAGACCGGGGTAGTAGTCGCCGACAGGGTGGAGCGGCTGGAGGCTGTTTTCGCACAGCACCATCGCCCCGTATTCGGCCTTACCCTTGCGGATGCCGCGCATCGAGCCCAGCCGTCCGTCCTTCCACGCACCGATGGCCAGGTCGCCGTCGGCGGTGCTCATGCACTGCACCGCCCTGCACCCGCGACCCATAATGGTGTAGAGGATCTCGACACCGTGGATGCCGTACCAGAAGAACCCGGGATTCGTAGGCTCCAGGTGCGCAGGTCCGAACGCATCGCAGCCAACCACCTTGCCGTGCTTGTCGGTCAGGTCGGCAAAACCGGCCACCCGGCTGTCGAATCGCAGCGACGAACAACTGAACGCCGGCAGCTTGGCATCCTTGATGATCTTGAACATCTCCTTGGCGTCGCCCAGGCTGGCGGCAAAGGGCTTGTCGATGTAGACCGGCTTGCCGGCCTCGGCCACAGGCCGAAGCTCCTTGAGATGCCGACGGCCGTCGACGCTCTCGATCATCACCACGTCCACCTCCTTGAGCATCTCCTCGATGGAGGCGGTCATTTTCACTTGCCACTTCTCGACCAGGTTCTTCTTGTACTCCTCAACCCTATCGGCGCTGCTTTTGACGTCCGGGCTGAATGAGGGGTAGCACGCGACCACACGGACCGCGGGCACGCCCTCGGCCGGGGCCTGCTCGTGAAACAGCTTGGTGAACGCTCCGCAGTGCGATGTGTCGCAACCGATCATCCCGACGCGAATGGTGTCTGGCATGGAGGCAAATCTCCTTTCGGTTTTCTCGTTCCGGCACTTTCATAACGGAGAGCGGCAGGGAAATCCAGCCGTGAAGCTTTTGACTTGGTCTGGTCTTGCTGGTCCCAGAATCCATTCTGGGGCCATCTGCGTCGAGGATTCCCATCCTCATTATCACCGAATGCCGAACGGATTCGGCCAGGCGAGGCGGCTCGGAAGGGATTCCGGGCCGAGCGGTTTTGACTTGGTCTGGCCAGCCTCCTATCCTGCGACACCAGGAGCCGCATGCTGTTTGGGAGGTGTCCATGCGCACACGTACCGGCGGTTTTCGGATCGGTTTTCGTCGCGGGTGGAGCGATTGGCAGAAAGACCTGCCTGCCTTGGCAACCTGGGCCAAGGATGCGGGTTTTGAGGCCATCGATCTTGCGCAGGCAAGACCCGAAGATATCGGTCAAGTACGGGATGCGGGCCTGCAGGTGGTATCCGTGGACATGCTCGACTGGTCGGCCCTGCTCAGTCCCGACGCCGGCAAACGCCGGTCGGCCATCGCCCGCAACGCGGCCTATTTCAAGGAGATGGCTACTCTGGGGGTCCAGGTTTTCTTCACCGTGGCCATCCCAGAGGACCCCTCCCGGCCGGGCAAGGACAACTTCGACCTGGCCGTCGCCAGCTACGGCGATCTGGCCCCTGTGGCCGAGAGCCTGGGAGCGACGATCGCACTGGAAGGCTGGCCCGGCAGTCCGCCGTTCGCCAATCTCTGCTGCAATCCGGAGACCTGCCGGGCGATGTTCCGTGAGGTGCCCTGCCGCGGTCTGGGCATCAACTACGATCCCTCGCACCTCATTCGAATGGGCATCGACCATGCCAGGTTCGCCGCCGAGTTCGCCGATCGGATCATACATCTTCACGCCAAGGATACGGAGATCATTACCGATAACCTCTACGAGATTGGCCTATACCAGCAGTCCATCTTCCAGAAACCGTTCTTCTGTGGCGAGTTCGTGTGGCGATACACGATTCCCGGTCACGGCGTGGCCCGCTGGAGCCACATTCTGGCGATCCTCGCAAAATCGGGTTTTGGCGGTGTTGTTTCGGTTGAACTGGAGGACGCCGAGTACAACGGTACCGAGCTGGGTGAACAGACCGGCCTCCTGGCATCACTGCAGTACCTGGAAACCGTTTGACGGAGCGGACTTGTCCTCTACCCCCCATGCAGGGCTTGGTTTCGGGCAGCCCTCATTCCAGTCCCGTCTGGCCGTCCACGACATAGAGTGCGGAAGAGTCCGTGGTGTTGAGATTCGGTTCCTATTCGGTTAATGGAAGCGTTTCCAACTCGGACCGGCGTGTGGTACAATAGAATGACGCGGAGCAGTCAAGGGAGCCGGGATGGGTCAGATAACGGGGCTTCGAAACGGTGATGTCCTCCTGCAGGTTCCATAAGAGAGCGGCATTTACACTTATCGAGGTGATGGTCACCATTGGCGTTATCGCGCTGTTGCTGTCTATTTTGCTGCCCTCGCTGTCCCGCAGTCGCGAAAACGCCCGTTCGGTCAACTGTCGCAGCAATCTCCATCAGTGGGGCCTGGCCATCCTGATGTATGTCAATTCCACCAACGGAGTCCTGCCGTTCGAGGAACGGCCCGACCCTCGTCCAGGCATGGGCGAGGACGAAAACGGCGACAAGGTGTGGGACGATGTGCCCGCGTCGGCCGGCCGGCCGGCCCAGGTCCGCGGCTGGATCTGCTGGTTTGACTGCCTGGATCGCTACATGGGCAAGGGAGTCTCTGCCGAGCAAGTCAAGATCTGCCCGACCGTCCAGCGATTCGAGCCCAATCGTGAAGAGAGCTACCGGATGAACAGCAAGCTGGCGGACTATTCGCTCTATAAAAAGGACGGCACTCGGAACGATTATTTCATGCCTTATCGAAGGGTCGAGACTCTCAAGCGGCCGTCAGACACGGTTGTCCTGTTTGACGGCGATGTGGGAACAGGCCCTGTCGATCTTGGGCCGGGTTCACCGCCGCCGCCGTCGTTCAAGGGCCGCTGGCGATTGCACAATGACGATGTCAACTACCGTCATAACATCGCCACCAACCTCCTGTTTGCCGACTGGCACGTGGAAAACATGAAGAAGAAGGCGCTGGCCTTGAGGTCGTACAACAAGGCCGATTATGACGCAGGCAGGCCCAATCCGGTAGGCTCCATCATCTGGCAGCCGCCGGATATGGGACCCTGGGATCCTGACCCCGGCTTGGGTGAGTGATGTTCGAGATCGAGCAAGCACCGATATCCACCACCTCCCAGCGTGTCGAGCGCAAATATGCATTGCCCGATGCCATGCTGGATCTCGCGGTCGCGCGCTTGTCGGAACTGTTGCCCATACACCGCTATGCCGGAGATCATGACTGGTCGAGCATCCGCACCACGTACCTCGATACGGCCGATTTCGCGGCCTATCGGGAATACCTCGTCCGATTGCCCCTCCGAAAGAAGATCCGGATCCGCCAGTACGGTGTGGCCGGAGAGTTCAGCAACCTGTGTTGGGTGGAAATCAAGATCAAGAACCATCGCCTCAGCCTCAAACGCCGCTTCTGTTGCCGCAAGCCGGAATTGGCTGCTTTGATGCGCGGCGAAGACGTTCTCGATCGCGTTGCCCCCTGCAACGAGGGGGACATTACTCAAATCTACAGTGCGATTCGGGCAATGATCCTGGAACAGCGTCTCAGGCCGGCGGTGCGGGTCGAATACGAGCGCCTGGCCTTCCAGGGCCCGGACTCCCGGAGCTTTCGGATCACCCTTGACCGCAACCTGCGTTTTGTCAGCGGCTGCGGCTGCTACAGCGGCATCCTGGAGGGTCTGGTGATCGAAAGCAAGCACCACGGCGATGAGCCGGAGCATCTGCGCGAGATGCGCAGGAGCCTGGGGCTCAAGAGGGTCAAGCGTTTCTCCAAGTTTGCTCGCAGCATGCAACGAATCCTGGAGCTTCAATCGCAGAGGTGCATCTCGTGAACACCATCGCCGGCTTCCTCGAAGACCATCCGGACCTCGAACGGCTCATCAGCGACACCTTTGGCGGAACCTCGGACGCGCGGCTTGGGGCGGACGTTATTGCTTATCGCCTGATTGCCGCGTGCGCCATCGGGTTTCTGATCGGGCATGTTTATCGCCGAACCTATACCGGCCAGCGGTTCGCCCCGACGCTGCCGGACACGCACCTGCTCTTGTGTCTGGGCGGGGCGCTGATCTGGCTGGTGGTCGGCGACAACCTTGTGCGGGCCTTCGGCCTGGCAGGAACCATCGGGCTGATCCGCTACCGCACCATCGTCCGCGACCCGAAGGATACAACGATCCTGCTGTTCAGCATGATCATGGGCATGGCCTGCGGCTTGGGGCAGGTTCTGGTGGCTGTGATCGGCACCGTCGTCGTGCTCGCTGTGATGTGCTTGTTGTACCTTGGCCACCGCCGATCCCTGACCGTCGCCAACAGAAAGGCCGCCGATCTGCTCAGTCTCCTGGACGGCGGGCAAACCGACGGGAAGAAACCGCCGCAGCAGAAGTAGAAGCGGCGTTGCGCAGAGCGTCCCTGACGAGAAGGCTTTGGGATCCCGATTCTTTTTCCGTTGCGATATCTCGGCACGCTTCAGAAGTGACACGCGCTTGCTCCTACACATGACATCGTGTAGGATTAAGGGGCCAAAGTGAGGTGAGCTATGCCTACGAACCTGGCACTGGACGACAGGCTGATCGAGGAAGCCCGCAAGGCCGGCAAGCACAAAACCAAGAAAGACGCGGTGACCGCGGCGCTCAAGGAGTACGTGCAGCACCGCAAGCAGCGAGAAATCCTCACCCTGGCCGGGCGGGTGGAATACTGGGATGATTACGATCACAAGGCCCTGCGGCGGGGCCGGCGGCAATGAGCATGCTCGTTGACACGACGATCTGGTCCCTGGCTCTGCGGCGCCGGACGTCGGAGCTCAATCGCCGCGAACGGCTGCTGGTTCAGGAGTGGGCATCACTGGTCGAAGCGGGTCGGATCTTGTTGATCGGTCCTATTCGTCAAGAGATCCTTTCCGGGATCCGCCGAGAGTCCGACTTCCTCGCGGTTCGCACGCGGCTGTCCGCCTTTGGCTGCATCGAAATCCTCCCGGAGGACTACGATCAGGCCGCAGCGTTCTTCAATGTTTGTCGCGGCAAAGGTTTTGCCGGTACCGCCATCGACCTGCTGATCTGCGCTGTTGCCGCTCGTGCGGATGTGCCCATCTTTACGACCGACGAAGATTTCGCTCGGTATGCGAAGTTTCTCCCGATCCGGCTGCACAAGTTGCCGGAAATCCCCGACTGACCTGAGCAATGGAGCACACATTCCCATCGTGATAGCGGAACCGCGCTCGGCAGGAGTGAGGATGGGTAGCGAAAGGATCCCTTCCGACTTCTCCACGCGACGGGAGAGAAACCAGCCAGGGGATCCTCTCAGTCATGCCACTTGCGAACCTGATCGAGCAGGGCGACCATCTCGTTGCGTTTCTTCTCGAACAAGGCGAACACGAAGAGGATCGCGATGCCCAGGGCGATGCCGCTTGCCCACCATATCCAGACCCAACCCAAGTTGCTGCCCGCGTGATAGATCATGGTCAGCAATGACAGGCACAGGAACCCGGTGCCGAGCACCAGGAACGAGCGGATCCGCAGTGCGACTCCGACGAAGATGCCCACCACCGACAGCAGGGCCAGAATCAGCGGCAGCCAGGGCGCCTGGGCCACGCCGATCAGAAAGATGTCCGCGGTTGATGAAAGGTAGATGGTCAGCAGGCACGCGTAATGGACGGTCCTTCGCTGCATCTCGTCGAGACGGTCGCGGTTCAGGTGCGTGGCGATGAGCACGGCTATCGCCGGCGGGATGAACCACAACTGGGGATGCTCGGTCAGGCCCATGCCCGGCGTCCGATAGAGCAGATACCAGAGGCTGCCGGTGAACGACGAGGCCGCGAGCACGGCCATCACCATCGATCGCCGCGTGGCGGCAAGGACGATGTACAAAACGCCCGTCGTGAACAGCACTACCGAGAAGTGGACCCGCGACGCGGCGATGAACAGATCCAGCATCGACAACGCCGGCAGAAAAACACCCGTTCGTCCCAACGGCCGGGCCAGCACGTGCTGCCCGTATCGCTCGCAGGCTTCCTGGCCTGCCACCGCCGCAAATGCCAGAGCGATCACCAGGAGAGGCCAATACTGCTCGATCACGCCGGTGAACAGCCAGGGCATCGAAGCGCGGACGTGCAGCGTTAATAGGCCGGCCAGCACCTCGGCGGCATAGACGTAGGCCTCTTTGCGGCGGGCGTCGAGCTGCAGCGGATCGAGCCGATCGCGCGTGGCAAAGAGAATGCAATAGATGATCATCAGGGGCAGGGCCAAGACCATGGCGACGACGGCCGGCCGAGTCAGCGGCAGGAGGTCATCGCCCAATATGCTCAATGCGTCAGAGGCGCAACAGTACGCCAGTCCGGCGACCGCCAACGCGTTTGCCGTGATGATCGAACGAGTCAGGGCCGTCGGCCATGTATCGCCCGCTGCAATTCGCGTTCTGACCACGGCGAGAACCGGCGTGGCCAGGGCGACGGCCGCGATGAGACCGACCGCCCGGTGGAGTACTCCGGCCGCCATCTCCGGCGAGACCCACGACCAGGCAAACAGGATGGCAGCCGCCGCCAGCAGTTGCATAGCGCAGGTCTGCATAACCAGCCGCCTTGCCTCCACGGCCGTAAGCACAGCCCATGCGGCGCACAGCAGCGGCGATATGACGATGAGCATGCGCCAGACCAGGGCAGGATGGCCCCAACTGACGTGCAGGGCCAGAAGCATGGCGATCAGCGCGAGGATGCTATTGGCTGAGGGCAACCAGCCGTCGGTGGTCTGCCGGGCGGCTGCAAGCGGCCCGGTTCTCGTCCATCGCCGCCAGGACAGGGTCGTGACCACCGCGTAACCGGCCAGCCCCACCGACATCGCCCACTCAAGGTATCGCGGCGTCATGCCCGTCTGGGCCATGATCTGGCTCATGCCCGTCAGCCCCAGAAGGTAGATGCCCGCAGGCAAGTGTACCGATTTGGAGTCCAGGCCGCAGACCAGCACGATCGCGACGGCCGCCGTCCACGCCAGCCAGCTCACGGCAATCGAGTTGCCGGCCGGCTCTCCGATGGCCGCCAGGCAGATCGCCCGCAACGCCAGCAAGAACACGATGACGACGGAAACCGTCGCAACCGCGTGATGGAACGAGGGCCAGCGCTCCGTGTGGCCGGAAGGGACGCGAGGCAGCACGAATCGGCGCTCGACCAGCAACCAAGTGATTCCCGCCGCCGCCAGCGCAATGACGTTGACATTCACCAGGTCGATCAGATTCGCCCCAGAGAAGGTAGCGAGCCTGAGCCAGAAGAACCGCACCCACCAGACGCTCGCCGCAAGGCAGATCTCGACGCCGCCGAGATAGGCCAGCGCACGACGGGGCGCCCATGCGGCAGTGATTATGCACAGCACCGACAATGCACACATGGTTCCCGTCGACCACCATGGACGCTGGGGGTCGTCGGTAGCCGCCCGCATCGCCAACAGGGTTGCCAGGAAGATGCAGGCCAGAACGCCGGTCACGGCTTGAACGCGGGCCTGGGCGCGCTCGGCGGTCGACTGCGGCGTCAACCTGCTGACCGCGGTCTCGACCGAACCCGGAATCTCCAGGCCGCACTCGGGGCATCGGCTGGACGGAGAAAGCCCTCGCAGGTTATAGCCGCATCGTGTGCAACTCAGGTCATGGTCGATCTGCCGAACGGCGCCGCTCACGTCGGCGGAGGCGGTATCGAACGTCTCCTGCCAGCCGGCTCCGACCAGTTCGCGGGCCTGTCTGTCACCAGCCCAAAGCCTGATCGCGGCGGCGGTCACAAAACCGACCATCGCGACGTGGAAGCAAAGCCAGTTGCCTGTATCCAGCGGCGCCAGGGCACACGCAATAAGGGCTACGCCGTAGAGCACCCACACGCTCTCGCGGTGGCCCCTCTGGTTGGCCGACGATGGGCGGCACGAGGTCAGCAGCGCGTATTCGACGAGAAGTGCCGCCGCAATGCCCCACAACGTGCCGGCCGCGACCGTGACCGAGGGCAGAAACTGCGGGCTGATCCACATTCCGGTGGCCGCGACGGCAAGAAGGATGCCGACGGCCACGCGACCTGCGATCAGCGGCCCCGATGGATAATCAGAGCGATCATCCTTCGTCCGGAACAGATCTCGCAGCACCTTCCAGAAAATGGGAACGACGGAAGAGACAATGAGGTTCAATTGCGTCAGCCAGATCAGAAAACCCGCAGAAAACGGCTGCTTGGTTTGTCTGAGAATGTGCAACTCGGTCACGGTCACGGCGGCACACGCCAACCCGGCAGCCGCAACGGCATAACCGACTTGCCGCTCGCTGAGGCCGTAGCCGATCACCGAAACGATCACAAGCACCACCGGGCCGAGCAAGGCAACGTGCAGTCGAAGCTCGGTCAAGTCAGGCGAGATCGGAAGCTTCATGGAACCGGCGGCCGCCATGTGCGACGCGGTGAGTAGAACGGCCGGCAACGCGAAGAGGCAGAAAAGGCAAACGCGGGTGATGTCGGTGTTCCCTGATTGCCGTGCGGGGCGACAGCGAGCCATTTGCAGCAGTCTGTCAACCCAGTAGCCACGCATCCAGAATGCAACAGACACGGCCAGGAACGCGCATGCCGACAGCCAGCGCCAGGCATCGACGACCTGGTGCCGCGACTCGAACCTCGCGACGACCAGCAGGAGGCCACATGCCGCCGCGGCAATGATCCCAAGCAAGGCCCATCTGCGCAATCCCTCCCAAATGTGAAGCAGGAGCGTTGCTGCGACCAGCGCCAGCAGAATCCATGACCCTGCCCCGGCCGCGTGAGCGTGCAGACCCCAGGCCACCTTCGAGGCTGCGGCACCATGCTCGACGACCACTGCGGGCGCGACGCTCCAGCCGGCCAGAAACACAAGTGCGAGAAATGGAAGAGCGACCAGCCAACGGTCTGTTGCGGGGAACCACGGCTCCAACAACTGTCTTGCGACACTTCGCCAACCTGCGTCGCTTGGCGCCGGTGCTTCCGGCGTGTCCCCGCTTGTCAGTGGGGCAAACCATTGCGTGATCGCCTGGCGGGCCACGATCAGGACCAAGCCGAACCCGCCGATCACCATCAGGTGCGCTTGCCAGACCCACGGGTCGTGAAATGGTGATGAGAGCAGTCGGTACCATTCCAGACTGCGAAGGTGACATTGCAGCGCGGTGCATGTCGACACGATTATGGCAATCTCGGCGCCCGTGAGCAGAATGGGCCATAGTTTCACGATTGCCACAACAGCCCATATGACCGAGGTCCACGCCATCCTTGCCGAGAACGCGGCGAGTGAATGTGACGGCAGCGTGTTCAGCATCCACACGACGGCCAGCCACGATCCGACCGTCGCGAACCCGGCCAGAGAGTCGACATACGTGTTCGCGGCGTCACTTGTCAGCCGAGCGAGTCTCAGAACAACGGCTGCCACTGTGCAAGCGCCGGCCCCGATCAGCAATGCGGTCGGCCAGGGGAACTGTTGCAGCGGCCAAGCGTAAACCATCGCCTGAATGATCGCCATCTGAATCAGGATGCAGCCGACCCAGGCGACGCGCGTGCTCTTGAGTCGACCGGCACCCACCATCGCGGCCGCGCCGTAGACCAGGTACACCCAAATGACGTGCTGAGCATCTCCCGGCACGCCGAAGCCGAACCATGTCACCACGCCGATGCTCAGAAGGGAGAAAACCAGGGCACTCAGGTCGTATCCGATCGCCAGTTCCCGACGTTGACGACGGTGCAGCAAGGCCGCGGCCACGGCACATGCCGCGACAGGCCCGACCAATGCCTGGCCCGTCCGGGCGGAGAACAATGCGGCAAGCATCGCTCTCGACCCAACCTCTGACCACGAAACCGCGCCGCAAATCAGGTGGATTCCCAGGATCCATGCGAGCGTCAGCCACGTTGCGACGGCTGCATGCATGGCGGGGTGGCGAATTGACGAACAAACGGCCGCCGCGGCCAGGGCGTTCAGAAGCATCGCGGGCAGCAACCGTGACGGCGTCGGCCAAGCCAACCCGACGCCGATCAGCATGACCGCGGCCGCGACCAGGGCGATGCTTGTAGCGGTCAAACGCGTTTGAGCAGGCACTGCGGGCGCCAGTCGACTGACCAGCAGAAGGCCGGCCAGCAGTGCGGGTGCGGCCAAGGCGCAGATCAAGGGCGAGAGTACGTGCAGTGCCCCGGCCAGATGCCCCGATTCACCGAGCAGCAGCCCCAAGGGCACCAGGCAGGCAAACGTTTGAACTCCCAGTTGCAGGATCAGCCTCTTGGCGTCCGTGTCCTCGATGCATGCGACTCGTGATTGCCGTCGCAGAGAAATGCCCATCACGATGACGTAACACCCGACCGGCAGCAGCCCCACGGCCACAAGTCCGCTGGCGGACAACGGCGACAGAAAGCGGATGACCAGTGAGCATACCGATAGCACCACGATTCCGGACGCGAACAGTCTTGCCCCATCCGACATAATGACGCGGCCTGCCAGCAAGGTCAGCCAGGCGAACAAGGCCACGGCCGGCAGCTCCACGATCAAGGTCCAGGCGTTGATCGTCGGCCCCCGCGGCGAAAACACGGCAAAAGCCAGAAGATTCAACGGTACCAGTAGCGACGAAATAATCAGCACAACGTGGCCGGTCGTCGGCAGCTTCCACCGATGCTGCACGAACAGCCCCACTCCGAACAGGGCCGCGGTCACGGTCGTGAAGATCACGAACTTGAGGATGGGGATGGCCTCGATCTGGGCCCACAGACTGATCACCAGGGCGGTCGAGCAGCAGAGAATCAGAAGCCCGCCGACCAGTTCGCCCCAGCGGATGTTCTTCTCAGCCATGAATGCGGCCACAACCTCGCCGAACGGCCGGCGAGGTTCAGCCGGTGACGGCGGCTCGGTCGGTAATGAAGTCACCGGCGGAGGTGCTGCTGCACCAATCGTTCCGCCGGGAGCCACTGGCGGCTTCTGTCCCGAGCCTGTGTCGAGGGGCTTGCCTGCCAGTGCAGGAACAGGCGCGCTCTCCGTCGCCCCCGCCCACGGCAAGCTCTCAGCGGGCGATGAAGCGACCGGCGCGGCAGGCTGCTGTTGTATGCCTGCCGGCCTCTGCCACGGTTCTGCCGTGGGCTGGGTTGTCTTGGCGGGGGTGTGTTTTTTGTCCAAATACGCTCGGACGGAATGCACGTCTTCCGCCATGAGCTTCGCCAGCCGTGCGTGAGTCTCGGCGTCGATCAGACCTCGGGCCTGCAGATGGGTGAGGTAGCGTGCCGTCGCCGCCCGGTCGTCATCCAGCGTCGGCTCGAAGCTGCGCCGGTCGCTCTTGGGATGGCCGCCTCGCAGAAGCCATGCGATGGCGACCCACAGGCCGTGTCCGATCAGAGTGACGAACAACAACACCGAGAGCAGGATGCACAAGAACTCCATCACCGACTCCCGAACCGCGGCGGTGCACGGCTACATGAAATGCCGCCTGCTGCTGGTGCGCGACCCTCGGGGCATGTGTGAAAACAGCCGCGAGCATTCGGTGGGGCAGCGTCGAGGTCGCCGCGGCGACCGAGACCTGCCGTATTGCCAAGCTCGGTCGGCAGGACTCCGCCCCTGCTTCGTCCATGAGACTTCGCAGGGCTGCGACCGTGTTCTACCCTTTTCACACGCGTCCTGGGAACCCGTTGCCCGCGCCGGCGTCACATCGGGACCAAGAACCCCCCACCATCATGCCGCAATGGTAGCTCATACCAGGGTAATCCCGCAAGCCGTGGGAGCCACCGGCAAGATGCCTGATAGGATATAGGCGGGCCGTGGATTTGCGGCGCGCTCTCAAGGCTGATTCCAGTCAGCCTGTCGGCTCAGCGTTTGGGCGTCATGGAGCCAGTGCAAGAGGAATGCGTCGGCCATTACCCAGCAGGTCATCTGCTCGGCCCCGCCATAGGTCTCGAACTCGCCCTTAGCGAACATGCGGCCGTCGGGGTGACGCCCCTGCATCTCCAGAATCCGCCCGGCCCGCAGCCGCATCCAATCGCTCGCCTGGTGGCTCAAACCCTTGTCCCAGCCGAACAGGTGCGCGTAAGAGTCGATCCAGTAGAAGATGTCGAAGCGATAGTCGCTCCAGTCTGTGCCTTCGGGGTAGTAGACCTCCGCCTTGCCGGGGACGTACATAGTCCCGCCAGGTGGCCTGTACGGCGGCGAAGGCCAGTTCTGCTCGATCAGCGACCGGTAAACCAGTGCGGCGTTGAAGTCGGCACTCTGCGGCGCCGGTTGGCCCGCCAGCGAACAGAGCAACAACGCGTGCAGGTTCAGCGTGACCGTGGTCATGTAGTCGCAGTGGATGATGTTGTGGTTGACCAGGGCACCGTCGTCGCGGATGTTGTAGCCTTTGAGCCACTCTTTCACCGGCCGACCGTCGAGCATCGTGGTGTTCGATTTCATGTCCTCTTCCCGAGCGAACGCCGAGATCATCAACTCGCTGGCGATCTCCTTCCACTGCGGTACGCGCGGGTGCCGCGGCATCATCGCGATCGCCAACTGCAGCACCGTCGCGTTCCAGGCGTTTTCCTCGGCTTTGCTGTCGCCGCCTTTGCCGTTCCAGTAAGGCACGGTGTAGCCCGGGCGAATGAACCGGTCGGCTTCGTATTCGATCATCGCCGCGGTCATGTGCCGGGTTGGCGGATCGAGGTGCTCCCAGAGCATCCAGCCGGCACGGCCGGCCAGCATCGCCCAGAGCGCCGATTGCCAATGGTCGCCCCAGCCTTTAGCCGGGTCACCGTTGACTCTGTGAACGGCAGCGACATCTCTGATGATCTTGAGCGTCCGTGACAGGGCTTGGCCCTTCAGCATGCCGCAGGTTTTCTCGTCGTAGATACCGGCCGCGATGGCCGTGGCGATCCCGCACGCCGCGCTGGCCGGCGGGCGAATACCGGGTTCGTTCATATCGGTGATCAGGTAACAGTCGCCCTCCGGGGCCTCCTTCAGTGCCACGCCGGCCCAGGCCAGGTTATAGCGGACACTGTTGAGCAGCATCCGCGCAGCGGTCTGCACATCCTTGTTGCGTAAGTTCGGTGACGCAAATCGTTCCCAGCGAACAGGGACGACGAACCTGGCGACATCCTGGCTGGGGGTGGCCGGTTGACTGGCGGTGTCGGCAAGACAGGGCGTCAGACCCGCAAGCAGCGTTGTCGGCAAGATCATCAAAGCAAGCAGTGGAGCGTTGCCGCCCGCGGGTCTCGAAGCAGTGGTGGGGTACTCAACACGACCGACGCACGTGAACATGGTTTCCTCCGCACTTACCCTGACACGGCCATGTCCTGCTGCCAGGTGACGGCCGGGGTGAAGTTGAGCACGCGCTTGAGCCGGGCGCAGTTGATCAGAGGGGTGGTGGCATTCGGAGCCGGCCCGCGCCATTCGACTCGTGGGTTGAATCTCTGCACGTACTGGGCTGTGGGTGTAGCGGTCCCGATCGTCTCGGCGTTGACGAACAGAAGTTCATGCTTGAGGTCGCGGCGGCGCAGGGCCGTCTCGATTGCGCCGACCGCGTCGGAGAAATCGAGGTAATCACCCAGCACCAGTCTCGGCGACGAGCTGTGAATCTCCCTGGCAAACCACTTATCGTGTCGAACGTCGATCAGAGCCGGGAACCGCAGACAGATCGTGGGCACACCGCTCAAACGCGAGAAGGTCTCGGCGGTCAGCTCGTTGAGCCGCTTGCTCAGGTCGTAGGCATGATTCGGTCGGCAAGGGTGATCCTCGTCGATCGGCAGGTACGACAGACCATGATTCTCCAGCGACGTCGGCAGCCCGATCGCGCACAGGCTGCCGGCCAGAACAACCATGCCCGCTCCGGCGCGGTCGGCCGCCTCGAGAACGTGGTACGTCCCCTGCGTGTTGATGGCGAAGATCTCGGATTGCGGGATCGTCGGCATCCGACTGGGGATCGCGGCGAGGTGAACCACAGCCTGGCACCCGGCGCAGGCTTCGCGAACGGCTCTTGCGTCTCGAAGATCGGCCTGAACGTAGCGAACGCTCGCGGGCAGGCTTCTCGGCGGGTCGGCACGGTCAAACGCGACGATGTCGTGCGAAGGCGAAAACCGCTCCAGCACGCGCAAGCCCAGTCGCCCCGCCGCACCGGTCACAAAAAGTCTCACGGTCTCACCTCGCCGGCGTCACCACTCCCACGAACGCGTCATCAAAATAGGCGACACCCGACTTGCCTTGGGTGTGCAAATTGAGCGAAAGCCGCTCGCTGCCTTTGGGGGCCGGGCCTTCCAGGGATACCCATGTCCACTCGCTGCGTCCGGTGACCTTGCGGCTCGGACCGAGACGCCCGACAACACCGCCGCTGTTGTCGGTGGCATCGAATGTGATCCAGGCGGCCCCCTGGTCATCCGGGCAGTCGGTCTTGATCCAGATGCCCGCGAAATACTTCGTGCCCACCCTGGCAGTGTTGTAGTGCGTGATCTGACGGATGACGGTTTCCTTCGGTGACACTCGCATGCTTTGCGAAAGCCGCCCGGTGTGGGCTGTCTTGTCGGCGACCCCGCCGGGGTTTGATCTCATCACGTCTCCGTCGACCTTCAGCGTCTCAAAGCCCAGGGCGATCCATTCCTTGCCTCCGCCGCCGCCACCGGCTTCCATGCTCGCGTTGTTCAGCATGTTCTCACCGGGCGGCAGCTTCGCGAGCTGACCAAGCCGCAGGTCATGCCGGTTCTCCTGCTCGCTGGAGATGCGGACATCGGCCGCCTCGTACTTATAGCGACCCTGGGCCGTGGCAGACAGCTTGTAGCGGGCGGGGATGACATTCTCGAGAATGTACCGGCCGTCAGAGTCGGTCCTGGCCTCGTGTTTGCCCGGCTGGAGCGTGATCACCGCCCCAGCCACGGGTTTGTCATCATCACCGCTGCGTACCACCCCGCTGAGCGTGGTCTTGAGGGTCGCTTCCAGGGCAACGTCCACGACGCTGTTCTTCGCCGCGGCGACCTGAACCTTCTGTTTGAGAGCCTTGAAGCCGGGCTTGCTGATGCTCAGGCTGTAAGAGCCCGGTTCAAGCCTGCCGAAGAAGTAGTTGCCCATCGGGTCGGATGTGAAGGGCTTTCCGCCGATGCTCACTTCGGCACCGTCGAGCCGAACGTCCAGGCCGGCGACCGTCACTGTTCCGCTGATTGCCCCCGTGGTGTCGGTCGGCTTGGCCAGAGCCGCGACCACCGTGTACTGGTAATGCGGCTTGGTGGGCGAGCCGTCCGGATTGATGCCGCTTTCGGGATACACGTAATCGAACTGCTGCCAACCCTCGTTGGAGAACTCGAAGGGAAAGACCGCCACGAGTTCGGGCCAGTTCGGGTAGTAGTCGCGGAAGGCCCGCATCGCGTAATCCGCGCGGTTGTACTCGTCGATGATCGGGTGCCCTTCTGACTTGGTGTACACGGCGTTGCCCAGGTCCCACCCGGTTTCCGTGATCATGATCTTGACGTTGTCGCGGCCGCACTCCCGCAGTTTGGCCAACTCGAGCAGGTAGCTGTCGATGCTTAGTTCGGAGTCCGGTTTGATATTCTTGTTGTGATGATTCAAGTGCGGTGGGCGGTTCATCGGGTAGGGATGGCACGACCACAGGTCGAACGAACTGATGAATTCGGTGTTGGCTTTGCAGAGGGCCTCGGCCCACTCGGGGCTGGTCGCCAAACCGCCGTTGAGGATCTTGATTCGCGGGTCGCCGATGGAGCGAATTGCCTTGGCCACCGCCACGAAGAAGTCCGCGTACTCCTGGGGGTTGGCTTTGCCGCTCCATTCGACCGCCAGGTTCGGCTCGTTCCACACCTCGATGTAAAGCGGGCACATATCCGTCCGCGGCAGGCCGGCCACCACGCGTTTGACCGCCTGTGCGATAGAGGTGTAATCGCCCGGGGAGTCGGCCTCGGGTTTTCGCCAGCCCCCGCCACCGTAGTGGCCCCCAAGTCGCAGTACGGGGATCAACTCGAGCTGATAGCATTTGTTGACGTAATCGATCCAGCCCTGTGGCGGCTGTTTGGTGTTCTTGTCAATGTCCGCCAGCAAGGTCTTGGCATAGCCCCATCGCCCGACCAGAAACCGCGCCCAGCGAAGGTGCTTATCGCCCTTCGTGCCGTCAGCGCCGTCGCCGACCAACAAGTGCGCCCCGTAGAAGTTGTTCGGCAGCGCATAGGACGACTCCGGCAACGGGACCTTCTCGGCGGCATGGGCAGCCAGTGCCAGCACGGTCCCCAACAAGCCGATTGCGCCGACGAGCCACTTGCAGTTCATGTCGTCAACCTCGCTTCACGCCAGGGAAGGATAGTGCCCATGTCGGTTGCCGAAGACCGACGATACTCGGGCTCCTGGAGAGCCGCAACGGAAGGTGTTGTCGGTTTGCGAGGACAGCCGGCCCGGCGTCCACTTGAAAGGGTGCTCCTGACCCGCTAAGCTGTCGCATCCGCTGTCGGTCATCGGGGCCAAGCGATTGTAATGTTATAGCTGGCAGGAATTTAGGATGAGCAATCCGTTGGAATCCCGCGTCATTGAGTTGGGCAAGCACGTTGTGAGAATGACCACCGCCGCCGGTTCGGGGCACCCGTCCAGTGCTCTGTCGCTGGCCCATATCGTCGCCGCGCTGATGTACGAGCAGATGCGTTACGACCCGGCCGACCCGTGGAACCCGGCCAGCGACCGGCTGGTTTTGAGCGAAGGACATTCGGTACCCATCGTCTATGCCGCATATGCGGATCTGGGCGGGGTGGTCGGCAAGTCTCCGGCCGCGAAACGGGCACTGACGCTCGATGACCTCAAGAGCCTTCGCGAACTCGACAGTGTTCTCGACGGCCACCCGAACCCGGCCGAAGGATTTCCGTTCTTCGACGCGGCCACCGGCTCGCTCGGGCAGGGGTTGTCGGTTGGTGCCGGCCTGGCACTTGGCGCTCGGCTCAGCAAGATCGACAAGCGGATTTTCGTGATCATCGGCGACGGCGAGTCGCGCGAGGGGCAGATCTGGGAGGCTCTCGACTTCATCATCGACCACGAGCTGGTCAACGTCTGCCCGATCTTCAACTGCAACGGCCAAGGGCAGGCGGATTACGTGTCCAAGCAGCAGTCGGCCGACGTGTTGGTGGGTAAACTCAAGGCCTTCGGCTACGACGTGCAGGACATCGACGGCCACAAGATGGACCAGATCGCTTCGGCGGTCGCCAAGGTTGGAAAGGGCTCGGTTCCGGTTGCCATCGTGGCCCGCACGCAGAAGGGCTGGGGCGTCGATTCGCTCAAGGATAAGTCCAACCACGGCAAGCCGCTGACGGCCGCGCAGGTCGCCGAGGCTGAGGCCAGCCTGGACAAGGTGGCTGCCGAACTGAAGCTCCCCAAGGTCTGCGGCCCGGCGCCCAAGCCGCCGATGCCGCCCTCGGCCAACGGTCCGGCGAAAAGGGACAAGATTGCGGTCATGCCGTTTGCCGAGGCCGTGGCCAAGACCGGAATGATCGAGGCGGTGGCCAAGAACAAGCTCTCGACGCGGCGAGCCTATGGAGCAGCGCTGTTCGCCCTTGGTCACGCCGATGAACGAATCGTTGCTCTGGACGGCGACGTCAGCAACTCGACTTTCGCCAACGTCTTTGCCAAGGCGTTCCCGAACCGTTTCTTCGAGTGCAAAATCGCCGAGCAGAACATGATCTCGACGGCCGCGGGTCTCTCGGCCGCCGGTTACATCCCCTTTGCCAGCAGTTTCGCCAAGTTCCTGGCCCGCGGGTATGACCAGTTTGAAATGGCCGCGATCACTCGGGCGAACGTCAAACTCGTCGGTTCGCACGCCGGCTGCTCGCTCGGCGCTGACGGTCCCAGCCAGATGAGCCTGCCCGACATGGCGTATTTCCGAGCGTACACCACGGCGGAAGACGGGCGCGGCAACCCGGCGCTGACCCTCTTCCATCCGGCTGATGCGGTGGCCGCCTACCGCCTGACCGAGATGGCCGCCAACATCAACGGTCTGTGCTACGTCCGCACGCACCGTCCGGATGTCCCGCTGATCTACCCGCAGGATGCGGTTTTCAAGCTCGGCGGATGCGGCAAACTGGCCGAGGGTGACTCCGTGACCATCGTGGCAAGCGGCTACATGACGACGCTGGCTTTGAAGGCGGTTCGCGAATTGGAGAAGGCCGGGATCAAGTGCAACCTCTTCGATGCTTACTGCCTGCCAATAGATGCCGAGCCGGTTCTCACCGCCGCGCGGAAGGCCAACGGCAGGATTCTGACCGTCGAGGACAATTTCGCCGGCGGTTTCAATGCCGCACTGGCCGAGGCCGCCGCTCGCGGCGGCGACGTGAAGGTTTTTGCCATGACCTGCCCGCGGATTCCCAAGTCCGGCAAGGATGGCGACATCGTCCTAGCCGCCCTGGGCCTCGGCGTACAGAATATCGTTGCCCGGGTGAAAGAACTCCGGTAGGGCATAGTTGAGGTCGCCACGGCGACCGAGACCCGCCTTCTTGTTGAAACGGCGGGTCTCGCTTGGCTCGACGCTGCCCTACTTGAGAAACGTGAACGGGCCTCCCTCTGGCACAAGCGGCGGGAGGCCCGTATTCTTTCCGCAAGTGTACGGTTTGCGTGTGCAACTGCCGTGTCGGCAGTGCGAGAAGACGTTACTGCTCGCAGAGCAGTGACACACCTCAGATAACTCGCTGAGATGGAGGATGTTGGTCATGTGCAACACGCTGCTTTTCTCGCTTGTCATGATTCTTGCGACCCAGACGCAATCGGCTGCGGAACTATACGTCGCCGCCAACGGCAACGACGCGTGGTCCGGCGGGCTTGCCGCGCCGAATGAGCAGAAGACCGATGGGCCCTTTGCGACGCTGGAGCGGGCCAGGGACGAGATCCGCAAGATGAAGAAGAAGCCGGGTGAGTCGCCGGCCGGCGTCACTGTCTGGATCCGCGGCGGGGATTACCATCTCGACAAGACCTTTGAGCTTGTGGCCGAGGACAGCGGCAGCGAGAAGATGCCGATTGCATACCGGGCGTACAAGGATGAGAAGGTGCGTCTGCTGGGCGGCAAGAGGGTCTCCGATTTCAGACCTGTTACCGATCGGGCGATTCTCGACCGGCTTGAACCGGCGGCACGCGGCAAGGTCATGCAGGCCGATCTCAAGGCCGCCGGTGTGACCGACTTTGGCGATCCCGTGGCCGCGGCCAAGCGCATCGAATTGTTCTTCGGCGGCAAGCCGATGCAGTTGTCGCGATGGCCGAACGAGGGCTTCACCAAGATCGCGGACGTCGTGGGCGGCAAGCCGATCAAGAGCCACGGGAAGGAAGGCGATTCCGTCGGCAAGTTCACGTACGAGGGCGATCGGCCGAAACGTTGGATCGGCGAGAGCGACATCTGGCTGCACGGTTACTGGTTCTGGGACTGGGCCGACGCGTACCAGAAGGTTGAGTCGATCGATACTGAAAAGCGCATCATCAACCTGGCCACGCCGTATCACCACTACGGGTATCGTAAGGAGCAGCGCTACTACGCGATCAATCTTCTCTCGGAGATCGACAGCCCGGGTGAATGGTACGTGGATCGCAGGAGCGGCACCCTCTACTTCTGGCCTCCGGCGGGCTTGGCGACAAACGAGACGTACGTGTCGGTGCTGGGGACAGCGGTCAGGATGGAGAACGTCACCGATGTGACCTTCCGCGGGCTGGTATTCGAGTACGTTCGTGGAACGGCGATTACCATCAAGGGCGGCAAGCGGGACCTCGTCGCCGGATGCACGTTACGCAATATCGGCGGGCAGGCGGTCGTGGTCAACGGCGGTGAGAAGCACGGCGTGGCCGGTTGCGACATCTACGACACCGGCGACGGCGGGATCAGCCTCAGCGGCGGCGACCGCGCGAAGCTCATCCCCGGCGGCCATTTTGCGACCAACAACCACATCTACCGCTACAGCCGCAACAGCAACACCTACCGCACGGCCGTCAGCCTGGCCGGCGTCGGTTGCCGGGCGGCCAACAATCTGATCCACGACGCCCCGCACATGGCCCTGGGCCTGAGCGGCAACGAACACGTGATTGAACTGAACGAGGTGCACCATGTGGTCATGGAAACCGACGACGCCGGGGCGTTCTACATGGGCCGCGACTGGACCTGGCGAGGGAACGTGATTCGCCACAACTACTTCCACCACATCGGCGAGTTCAAGAGCTGGGTCGGCACACAGGCCATCTACCTCGATGACTGGGCCAGCGATGTGAAGGTCCATGGCAACATCTGCTACAAGGTCTTTCGGGCGGTGCTCGTCGGCGGTGGACGTGACAACACGGTGGAGAACAACATTCTTGTGGACTGCAACATTGGCATCCACGTCGACTCGCGCGGTTTGGGCTGGGCCAAGTACTACTTCGACCGGACGGATAACACGCTGGTGGAACGGCTCAATGCGGTTCCCTACAAGGAGCCACCGTGGAGCACGCGGTACCCGCAATTGCTTACGCTTTACCAGGATGAGCCAGCCCTGGCCAAGTACAACGAGCTGGTTCGCAACGTAATGGTCGGCTGCGGCAAGGCCATCGATCTGCACGACGGCCTGACCGACAAGGTGGTTGCCATGCAGGACAACTCCATCGACGAGGAAGTCTACCTCAAGGACGGCGAGGCCAACCGGTTCCAGCTCAAGCCCGATTCACCCATGTGGGCCAAGGGTTTCCAGCGCATCCCGGTGGAGAAGATCGGGCTGCAGAAGGATGAGTACCGGTCCGCGCTGCCAGAAGCGCAATGAAGTGGTGCCGATGGCCGGGTGGGCACGTGGGTGTTGTGCAGAGCCTCCTTCCTGGACGGGCCGGGTGATCGAGGAGCACGCTGGTTGCAGCGGAAATGGGGCGACGGGGGCGTCGGGTGGCCGGCGGTGATCGAAGAGGTCGACGGCCGTGTTACTCATGCCGAAATGGGCCGACGAGGGCGTCGGCCCTACGTGTACGGCTTGTGTGACATCCATGCTCGGTGCCAGTCAAAAGCACGCGGCATGATTGGGTCCCCCACGGGCCAACAGGGCCGTTGTTCTACAGTGGTGGGCCGACGAGGGCGTCGGCCCTACTTGGTGCCGATGGCTCCGTCGGCGCTTGGGTGTTGGGTGAATCCTCCTTGCCGGACGGGTCGAGTGATCGAGGAGCACACTGGTTGCAGCGGAAATGGGCCGACGAGGGCGTCGGGTGGCCGGCGGTGATCGAAGAGGTCGACGGCCGTGTTACTCGTGCCGAAATGGGCCGACGAGGGCGTCGGCCCTACTTGATGGGGCGACGGGGGCGTCGGCCCTACTTGATGGCCCGCCGCAAGCATCGACCCTACGTGCGGCCCGTCCCGGGCGTCGGCCCTACTGTGCTTGAAGCAGACTGCGTTCAACGGCGTGGCTGCCAAGGGGGAAGCGGCGGGGATGCGGGGTCGGGGTTGACCGGGTGGCCCGTATCGGCTATTTTGCATTTAGATTGCAAATTAGCCGATAAAGGAATTGGCCATGTACTACCCCCGAGCCATCGACGACGCTTGGCGGAAGGCTGCGGAACAGTTTCCCGTGCTGCTGCTGACCGGTCCGCGACAGGTCGGCAAGACCACCTTTTTACAGCATACGGCGGAACGCGGCCGCAGGTACGTGACGCTCGATGACCCGGGTATCCGGGCTCTGGCAGTCCAGGATCCGGCGCTGTTTCTGGAGAGGTTTGAGCCGCCCGTCCTGATCGACGAGATCCAATACGCGCCGCAGTTGCTGCCCTACATCAAGATGGCAGCCGATTCCCGGCGTAAGACCGGCCTGTTCTGGCTGACGGGCTCGCAGCAGTTTCACGTCATGAAGGGCGTTTCGGAAACGCTGGCCGGCCGGGTGGCGATTGTCAATCTCCTTGGCTTCTCCTCTCGGGAACGGCACCGGCTCCGGTTGGATGTCGCCCCGTTCCTACCCACACGCCAACGGCTCAAGGAACGCGAGGGCTCACATGCGTCTTCATCGCTCAAGCACGTCTATCGTGATATCTGGTTGGGCGGATTCCCCGCCTTGACCGCCGGGCCGGTGAAGGACCGCGATCTATTCTACAGTTCGTATCTCCAGACCTATCTACAGCGGGACGTGAAGGACCTGACGCAGGTTGGAGACGAAGCGGCCTTCCTGAGGTTCCTCAAGGCATGTGCCGCCCGGACGGGCAACCTGCTGAATCTTTCCGATCTGGCTCGCGACGCCGATATCAGCGTCAACACGGCCAAGAGCTGGCTTTCCATTCTCCGGGGCAGCATGCAGGTGTTCCTGCTTTCGCCGTACCACACAAACGTGACCAAGCGGCTGGTCAAGGCGCCCAAGCTCTACTTCCTGGATACCGGGCTGTGCTCTTACCTCACGGACTGGTCGTCGCCGGAAACACTCGAAAGCGGGGCGATGTCCGGCGCCGTCCTGGAGACTTACGTCGTGAGCGAGGTTCTCAAGAGCTGGTGGCATCGAGGTCAAAGTCCTGAGGTCTACTACTACCGGGACAAAGATCGCAAGGAGATCGATCTCATCTTCCTGCAGAACCGCACCCTGTATCCACTCGAGGTCAAGAAATCCGCGTCACCGGGGCCGGATTGGGCGGCATTCTTCAACCCGCTCGGCAAGCTCAAGATGAAGGTCGGTGAGGCCGGTGTCGTCTGCCTGTCGAAGGATCTCCTTCCGCTCGGCGAAAATGTCAATGCGATCCCCGTTGGGTGGTTGTGAAGATCGGAACGGCGAGTTTGAGAGTGGGGATTCTCTATCTTTCCCAGACTATCCAAGTTTGGCTTCGTTCCGCAAAACGAGTTGGCGGTTAACGACTTGCGGTTGTGGGTCAGATTTGGCTGGGCAGAGTTTTGGCCCGTGGAATGCCGATGGTCGAGCGCATGAGCGGAGATTCTCCATTTTGCCCAGCCTGCCTGGTTTTGGGTTTCTTTGGTAAGAAGCTATCAGGAGTGAGCGGCCAGATTTGCTTGGCCAGACGCTCGCCTCTGCGGCTGGTGGCTGCTTCCTACGCGGTAGTTCACTTGTCAAAGAGCGCAGTGTCTCCCGGTTTCTGGATACAGGGGTAACACGGCGGGTGTTCCGGAGAGAGCTGATCGGAGCGGAACACGGGAGAATGAATGGGCCGACGAGGGCGTATGGTGGCCGGCGGCGATCGAAGAGGTCGACGGCCGTGTTACTCGTGCCGAGATGGGCCGACGAGGGCGTCGGCCCTACGTGTACGGCTTGTGTGACATCCATGCTCGGTGCCAGTCAAAAGCACGCGGCATGATTGGGTCCCCCACGGGCCAACAGGGCCGTTGTTCTACAGTGGTGGGCCGACGAGGGCGTCGGCCCTACTTGATGGCCCGCCGCAAGCGTCGGCCCTACTTGGCGGCACGCCGCGGACGTTGGGCCTGCTTGATGGGTCGCCCCAGGCGTCGGGTTTACTGTGCCTGAAGCAGGCCGGTTCCAACGGTGTAGCTGCCAACCGGGAGGCAGCGGGGGTTGTCCTCGATGTACTTCGTCAACCGGTTCATGGCGGCGTCGTCGCGCACGATGTGGTCGAAGGACTCATCCTGCCAGAGCGATCCGGATCGACGAAGATACGTGTTGATCTGCCGGGCGCTGATCGACTTCCAGGCTTGCAGCGTGTTGGACAGATCGCTGTCGGCGAGCAACTGCAGGAGGGCGTGAACATGGTTGGGCATGATCGCGAAGCGACCCAGAAGGTAAGCCTTGCCGTCATCGTGTCGCAGGGTTGCCTCGACTGGTTTGCGGCACGCGGGATCCCGAAGAACACACTCGCCATGCCCGCTGTCCAGCAGTTTCTCGATCCGAGCCGTCCAGATCCTTCGGTACTCCTGGATTTGCTCCTCGGTCAGAGGCGGCGGATGGGATGCCAGCCATGCATCGCGCTTGGCGCGCAGTCGTTTCATCACTTCGGCAGGGAGTGAATCGGCCAACCGAAAGGTGACGAAGTACACCACTCCCTCCTGCCGCAAGTGCGGGAGAGAGCCCTTGTGTGACATCCATGCTCGGCGCCAGTCAAAAGCACGCGGCATGATTGGGTCC
>ERZ795050.361-NODE-361-length-73189-cov-8.019717_pt1 | contig 73189 bp, 53 predicted proteins | sample MGYA00375134_ERZ795050 | MGnify/ENA primary metagenome ERZ795050 (study PRJEB30179, sample SAMN05720221) | activated sludge metagenome | isolation source: Anaerobic digester | place: Japan | collected 2015-05-26 ... | reverse complement strand
GCCGTCACTCCGCACTGCGGGGGCGAGGGGGGGTGCACTTGACCGAACGGATACGTTTCAGGCGCGCTGTCGGCGCATTCCCCACACACGTGGGGGTGAACCGCAGGCGATCAGCGGCTACGTGGGGCTCCAGATGCATTCCCCACACACGTGGGGGTGAACCGAGGGGAAGAACGGATTCAATTTCGAGCGCCTCGCATTCCCCACACACGTGGGGGTGAACCGCGGCTGGAAACGAGGTTCAAACGCGGCGTGCTGCATTCCCCACACACGTGGGGGTGAACCGTGACAGGCCCACCAGGCGGGCCCGGCACGTCGGCATTCCCCACACACGTGGGGGTGAACCGAGCCTCGATGCAATCGAGCTTGAGTGCCTTCCGCATTCCCCACACACGTGGGGGTGAACCGACTCCCCCACGGAGGCCGAGATCGTCGCGGCCGCATTCCCCACACACGTGGGGGTGAACCGAGGCACGGCGCGTGTTCGATTGATTCGCGCCTGCATTCCCCACACACGTGGGGGTGAACCGTACATCGAGGCGCCCGAGGCGGGGCAGCCGCCGCATTCCCCACACACGTGGGGGTGAACCGGAGTCCGACAATGCGCCAGCCATTCATGTGCAGCATTCCCCACACACGTGGGGGTGAACCGCAGGGTGAGGTCGAGGTGCCCGCTGAGAAGAGGCATTCCCCACACACGTGGGGGTGAACCGGGGGAAAGCGATGGTGCGCATCTTTCGCATTCGCATTCCCCACACACGTGGGGGTGAACCGCACGGAGGCTCCCCAACAGGCTGCCCGTCGTCGCATTCCCCACACACGTGGGGGTGAACCGGAGGGCAGCTTTCACGTGAAGTGAGTCGCTCGGCATTCCCCACACACGTGGGGGTGAACCGTTCTCCGAGAACGTCAGCTCGAAGGCCTCGGCGCATTCCCCACACACGTGGGGGTGAACCGGCAAGGGCGGTTACAACGTCGAAGTCGGGTTGGCATTCCCCACACACGTGGGGGTGAACCGGCGAAGCCCTGCTCCATGTGCCGCCGCACGGGGCATTCCCCACACACGTGGGGGTGAACCGAAGCGGGTGGAGTTGAGCTTGCCCACGGCGGCGCATTCCCCACACACGTGGGGGTGAACCGCTACATCCACGGGCTCATCGGCCGCGACACGCGCATTCCCCACACACGTGGGGGTGAACCGGGCACCGCGTACGCCTCCCTCGTGGCGCTCATGCATTCCCCACACACGTGGGGGTGAACCGGTGGCCAACGGCGCGCGGATCGCCCTGCTCGGGCATTCCCCACACACGTGGGGGTGAACCGCCGTTGGCCTCGATGGCCAGGGCGAGGGGCTTGCATTCCCCACACACGTGGGGGTGAACCGAGCTGGCGAGGCTCCCACTACAGGGCCAGATTGCATTCCCCACACACGTGGGGGTGAACCGGCGGCGCCCCCGGTCGGCACGCGGGTCTCGTGGCATTCCCCACACACGTGGGGGTGAACCGATCACAGCCGACGCCGCTCTCACCGAGTTCGAGCATTCCCCACACACGTGGGGGTGAACCGTTCATTCGTCGTCTCCGTCAAAGAGGTCGTTGGCATTCCCCACACACGTGGGGGTGAACCGGCGACCCCGCCGAAGCGTAAAGATGCGGAGCTGCATTCCCCACACACGTGGGGGTGAACCGTTCGGCCAGGGCTACGCCTCGATGTCCGCGCCGCATTCCCCACACACGTGGGGGTGAACCGCACAAGGAGGAGGGGGGCTGCAAGTGCGCCGAGCATTCCCCACACACGTGGGGGTGAACCGCACACCGTCGGCCTCGGCATCGTCCCGACCCCGCATTCCCCACACACGTGGGGGTGAACCGAGGCGTGGCGTGAACACGACCTCCGGCACCGCGCATTCCCCACACACGTGGGGGTGAACCGGCGGAGTGGAGCAAGGCGGCGGAGGCCGTGGCGCATTCCCCACACACGTGGGGGTGAACCGGGACCGCAAGATGGAGCACGAGCGGCTCACACGCATTCCCCACACACGTGGGGGTGAACCGTAGTGACCAGCCTGCGCCGTACTCACGAACAGGCATTCCCCACACACGTGGGGGTGAACCGCCACGCGGTTGGTGAAACTGGGCGCAACCGGGGCATTCCCCACACACGTGGGGGTGAACCGGCCGCCACGCCCCACGAGGGGCGCCTCCTGGCGCATTCCCCACACACGTGGGGGTGAACCGACCGATGCCCTGGAAGGAGCCTGCTCGGACTGGCATTCCCCACACACGTGGGGGTGAACCGTGGGCCACCCCTCCGATGTTGACGCAGTGCGGGCATTCCCCACACACGTGGGGGTGAACCGGCCGGCGGCACGGGGAACATTTACCTGTGGAAGCATTCCCCACACACGTGGGGGTGAACCGCAGGCGGAGGCGCTGCGAGCGGTGCGGCAGACGCATTCCCCACACACGTGGGGGTGAACCGCTGCAGTCGGCGGCGGTGGCGATGGCGTCGTAGCATTCCCCACACACGTGGGGGTGAACCCGTTGCATCGCCTGCCGCCGTGCTGGCGACGCCGCATTCCCCACACACGTGGGGGTGAACCGTTGAGCGCGACCACGCGCCCAGGCGGCAACTCGCATTCCCCACACACGTGGGGGTGAACCGCTCTCGGCGAAGATCTACACCGTGGACCCGAAGCATTCCCCACACACGTGGGGGTGAACCGGCCACGGCGTTCTTGAACGGGTTCACCAGCCCGCATTCCCCACACACGTGGGGGTGAACCGTACTTCCTGTGCGCGAAGGGCCACGACTGGGAGCATTCCCCACACACGTGGGGGTGAACCGGTATACGTATCCCCGAACAGGTAGATGTTGGCGCATTCCCCACACACGTGGGGGTGAACCGAGCGACGTGGCGGCATGGCGCGCCCGCAATGGGCATTCCCCACACACGTGGGGGTGAACCGCCTTGGGCGTCCTCGTTCCCGTACACGTCCGCCGCATTCCCCGCACACGTGGGGGTGAACCGGAGTATCATCAATGGACATCGTGCCGCTGATCGCATTCCCCACACACGTGGGGGTGAACCGGGCGTCGCAGGCATGGCGCCGACGTCGCAGGGGCATTCCCCACACACGTGGGGGTGAACCGGGCGGAAGCGATGCCGTCGCTCGCCATCTCCTGCATTCCCCACACACGTGGGGGTGAACCGTTCTGGGACGCCCTGGCCAAGGCGGACAAGGTGCATTCCCCACACACGTGGGGGTGAACCGCCCGACCCCGGCGGCGAACACATCATCTGCGCGCATTCCCCACACACGTGGGGGTGAACCGCTCAGGTCGGCGTCCAGGCCCGCCACGGCGGCGCATTCCCCACACACGTGGGGGTGAACCGCGTCGGAGAATGGCCTCTGCCAGCCGCAGCCGCATTCCCCACACACGTGGGGGTGAACCGGTCACGGCTGCGGACGCCGGCAGCGACCAGATGCATTCCCCACACACGTGGGGGTGAACCGCCGCAGCGGGTGCCCGTCTGCAACGCCTCGGTGCATTCCCCACACACGTGGGGGTGAACCGGCGCGCACGCGCGGCGTGGAAACGCCCGACGCGCATTCCCCACACACGTGGGGGTGAACCGGCGGGGCGATCTGGCCAGACACCGTGATGCTTGCATTCCCCACACACGTGGGGGTGAACCGTTCAGCCCAGAGCAGGCCCGCAGATGGCTTGAGCATTCCCCACACACGTGGGGGTGAACCGCACTTGGAAACGCGCAACTGGACCTATGCGCCGCATTCCCCACACACGTGGGGGTGAACCGCGGCCACGCGGAGGCAGCCTAACTCTGCGGGAGCATTCCCCACACACGTGGGGGTGAACCGCTGGCCGCGAATCCGCGCGCCCCGCTCGACGCGCATTCCCCACACACGTGGGGGTGAACCGGACGCCCGCGACCGCCTGATCGACCAGGCCGCGCATTCCCCACACACGTGGGGGTGAACCGCGAAGGTGATCGCGAATCTGCGCCTGCAACGCGCATTCCCCACACACGTGGGGGTGAACCGGCTCCGCCGCTGAAATTCACCCACGGCGTGGTGCATTCCCCACACACGTGGGGGTGAACCGCTCCTGAAGGTGCTGGAGAAATACCAGCACGGGCATTCCCCACACACGTGGGGGTGAACCGCGGTCGAGGTCGCTCCCCGTGGAGTTCTTGACGCATTCCCCACACACGTGGGGGTGAACCGCTCGGGGAGCTGGAGAAGTGGCTCGCCGACAAGCATTCCCCACACACGTGGGGGTGAACCGTATGCGCGCCTGTATGAGGCCGGCGTGGCCGCGCATTCCCCACACACGTGGGGGTGAACCGATTGGAGTCACGATGTCGGTTAGTAGCATACCGCATTCCCCACACACGTGGGGGTGAACCGCCGGCCCCGCCGTGGCGGCTCACGGGCGACGCGCATTCCCCACACACGTGGGGGTGAACCGCGAAGGTGAGGCGCACGTCAGCCGGCGCCCAAGCATTCCCCACACACGTGGGGGTGAACCGGGCCTGCCTCGGGATGAGGAAGCGGCGAAGCGGCATTCCCCACACACGTGGGGGTGAACCGGTGGTCCGCAGCAACCTCATCTACGTCAACCGGCATTCCCCACACACGTGGGGGTGAACCGGCCGTGGCCGACGCCGTGAAGGAGGCGGCGAAGCATTCCCCACACACGTGGGGGTGAACCGCCGTCATGGGCGTCTCTGCCATCATGCCCGAGGCATTCCCCACACACGTGGGGGTGAACCGCCTGCCGAGCGGCTCGCCGTGCGGTCGAAGTGGCATTCCCCACACACGTGGGGGTGAACCGAGCAAGCTCATGGGCCGAGCCGTCCCAGGGCCGCATTCCCCACACACGTGGGGGTGAACCGATGGTGTTCGTCGGCATGGCCCTTGTCGTCGTGCATTCCCCACACACGTGGGGGTGAACCGCCTGTTCGGCCTCCGCGCCGACCGCACCGACCGCATTCCCCACACACGTGGGGGTGAACCGCTCGAGGGGGGACTGCCGCTTGTTGAGACCGAGCATTCCCCACACACGTGGGGGTGAACCGTGGTCTCGCGAATACGAGGAGCTGAAGGCGGCGCATTCCCCACACACGTGGGGGTGAACCGTCGCTGGGGCTCAGAAGGTGCCCCGATCATGAGGGGATTGAAACCCCAGGGCACGGCGCACACGGTTGTGGTGCCTCGCAGGCGTTGGCTCAGAAGGTGCCCCGATCATGAGGGGATTGAAACTGGTCTTCGCAGTTTGTCTGGATGAGTTCGATCGAATGGTTGGCTCAGAAGGTGCCCCGATCATGAGGGGATTGAAACCATTGGCACAAGTTTGCATTGGCGTCTCCTTTACAATGGCTCAGAAGGTGCCCCGATCATGAGGGGATTGAAACCAAGCATTGCGCTCATCGGTTCGCTCCCACAGTCCAGATGGGGCTCAGAAGGTGCCCCGATCATGAGGGGATTGAAACTGCTCTGTCACTGGCATGGCTCGTCTCCTGCTCACCTGTGGCTCAGAAGGTGCCCCGATCATGAGGGGATTGAAACCAGGCGTGGGTAGGCGGATCGTCGTCCCAGCTCCTCATAGTGGCTCAGAAGGTGCCCCGATCATGAGGGGATTGAAACCTCGTAGCGTCGTTCCGGCAGTCGCTGGAGTCTCGAGGGCTCAGAAGGTGCCCCGATCATGAGGGGATTGAAACTGCTCTGTCACTGGCATGGCTCGTCTCCTGCTCACCTGTGGCTCAGAAGGTGCCCCGATCATGAGGGGATTGAAACGCCGCGCCCGGCGCTCTTGCTCCGCCAGCCAAGCGGCCGGCTCAGAAGGTGCCCCGATCATGGGGGATTAGCCAGCGGTGAACAGTAGTGCGTCCCTCGCCGAGGAATTGAAAGCGCTGCTCTCCGAGGTGCGCGTCCTGCCCAGGCGACTGTCGCTGGACACTCCCGGGGTGCGGGCCACGGTGCCCATGCTGCGCGGCGTGTGGGGCGCCGCTCTGCGTGCCTTGGACCCTGTGGCCTACCGCGTTGTCTTCGAGGGAATCGGCCCCGTGCACGACCGGACGCCAGCCTACGTGCTTCGCCCTGCGCCGCCCGACCCTGCCGACGCGCCAGCGGTCGAATGGATTGGCCTTGGTGGCGCCCGCGAACACGACCTCAGCCTGCTTCGTGCCTGGGACGTGGCCTCGGGCATGGGACTGGGGCCGGCACGCAGGCGCTTCCGCATCCGATCCATCCGGCTCGCCGGCCCAACGGGCGCCTTGCTGCCGGAGAATGCCGAGGCCAGTGGCTGGCCGGTCTCGGAGGCGGCATGGCTGCCAGGGGCCGACCCGGGCGCGGTCCCTTGCCGCCTCTGTTGCCCGGCGCCCCTGCGGCTGATTCGCCGGGGCGTCTTGGTGGCCGCCCCGACGCTCGCGGACATCACCGCTGCGGCGGCGCGCCGCCTCGGGGCGCTGCTGGCTTCTTTCGCGCGCCCGAGGCTGGCCGACCTGCAACCCCGGCTCCTCGAAGTCGCCAGGGACATTCCCGCCGAGCACTGGCATGGCGGGCCGTTGGACCTCATTCGCTATTCGGGCAGGCAGAAGGCCGAGTTGGAGTTCCGGGGCGTGGCGGGGCACCTTGACCTGCCCGCCGGTGCGGGCGCTCTATGGCCCTTGCTCGCCGCGATGCAGTGGCTGCACGTCGGCAAGGGAACCGTGGTTGGAATGGGGCAGCTCACTGCTGCCCCCCTGGGGCCATAGGGGCGCGGGGCAGGTAACGGGAATGCAGGGAACATCTATGGGCAAGCCTGGTAAGCCGGAAGCGGACAGAGAGCGGGGCTCTCCATCCTTCTGTGGGCATCGTCGGGTCGCGACGCGCCCGGACAAAGCATCGCTGCAGAGGTAGATGTGTCTCTCGCCCAACACGGTCCAGGCCATCAGAATGTCGCTCGCCCTGACGGTGATGGTCGCGGGCACCCCGTGCTCGTCGGGGGTGGCCACGGCTTGCGACTGTCACGCCCTCGTGGACACCGCGGCCGAGAACAGGCTGAACGGCCGGCCGTCGAGAATCATAGCACCGGCAGCCGCAACCTGCGACACACGCCGCTGCCCACTGCGCCAGCACGGCAGCCGACAGCCGCTGCCGCCATGCCCCCTCAATTCCTCGACGCATCCAGCATTGCCACGGCCTGCTCGTATGCCCTCGATTTCATCTGGTGCCCTCTGCCGAACCACAGCGAGTTGAGCCGGCGGGCACGGTCGGTCTTGGGCTTGAACTTGCCCCACAGGTGGTCCACATACTCCGTCACGCCGTTGTAGGCGGCCCACAGCGTGTTGCGGACGTTCTTTACGTCGTTGCCCTTGCCCTCGACGGCAAGGCGGGCCGATTGCTCCCTATCGAACAGCGCCCGCTCCCGCAGGCTCTCGGCCATGCGCGATTCGCCGGGGGTCGGGGGCGGCGCGGGGAACACGGCCGCCAGATAGGACGCCAGCAACTCATCGGTCAAGGTCATTCGCGCCATACGCTGGAAATCCTGCTCCATCGTCTTGAACTGAGCGTTGATGATCCCAAGCGTCTCCTTCGCCTTGTCGAGGCGGCGGGGCATGTCGGGCTTGTGGGCGATGCTGGCCGTCGGCCCGGCCTTCAGCGCCCGCGTCAAGGTGTTCTGGCACACGACCCTGACCGGGGTGAACTTGATCCGGATGGCCGTGTGCCCGTCGTGGCCGTTGGAGAGCAGGAGGTACTTCTCGGCGAGGTCGTCGCCCACCACGCGGATGCAGGACGGCAGCTTGGCGAGAACCCAGACGCGGGAGCCGTTGCGCAGGGCTCCCGCCGTGTGGTAGATGGCGGCGCCCATGCCCACGATGCTGTCGAAGAAGCGGAAGGCGTCCGTGTTCTGGAGGAGCTTGTAGTCTCGGCCGACCACGCCGAACACGGGGCAGCCCTGCTCGCCCCAGGCGTACTCGGGCACAGTCGCGAAGTAGTCGGGCACCTTCGCGCTACCGGTCTTGTCCAAGGCACAGAGGGGCACCTTGAGCACTTTCCAGTCGAGTTGGGCGGCCTTGATCGCCTCAGCGGACGTGGCGGGGCCGTTCAGGGCCGTCCCGAGGCCGTGCCAAGGCACGTCGCCCCAGTAGAACATGCTCGCCTTGCCGTTCTTGACGTTCAGTTCGTGCGCCACGACCCGCCTCCTTTCGCGAAGAGCCGACCGGGGACAAGACCTCAGTGGTGCGCCGTTGGAAGGCAGTTAGCCCCACACGCGTGAGATACCTCGTGCGCCCGAGGATTAGTAAACACCTACGCCAACTTCGGGCGGGAGTCAAGGGGTAGGAACGAAATCGGTCGAAAAACCTTGGTAGATGGCGACTTACAGTAGCCATGAGGCGGGAAAGGCCGGTCGGCTGACGATGGTGGGTTGTATGCAAGTATATCAGCCCACGTCCGTGATAGTGTGTCCTCGCGCGCGCATGCGCGCACGCGCGTGGCAGCGCTGGTCGGTCGCCACGCCTCCCATGCTCTGATGCCCGAGCGACAACGTGCCCCATGGACGACCGCCAGCCTGCACCGTCGTCCGTGCCGCCGATCGCATTCCGACCTTGACAGCACCCCTGGCAGTTGGTAGTTTCCTCAACGGTCAGCAGGGGAGGGACGGCGGGAAACGTGGGCCTGCGCTCCCAAGACGAACTTGCACAGTGCGCCACGCCTGCCAATGCGCCGGGTGGGGCGGACAGAGGACACCAACTGACAGGGGCCGAGCATACGCCTGATACCCGTGCGGTATTCAATAGCGACGACTGCCATAGAGCCTTTGAACTTAGGGACGCAATTGAGCTTCTCGCGCGCCTGCGCGAATGGCTTGATTTCGCCATGTGGTTCCTCATCGAACATCCTCACGACCAACAGGTTCGGTATGACTGGTTCGTGGTGGAGTACCCCGAGGGCACGCCCGAACGGGAGCGGGGATTACAGGCTTCGAACTCGGCGTGCGTGCTCGACTTTGTGGGACGCTGCCAAGCGTGCACCCCTGTCGGCTGGGCAGTAAGAGTGCTGGAGGATGAGAAGGAACGGGGAGTTGCCATCGGCGCATTCGCATCTTGGCTGAGAGGCGAGCTAGACGACCTGGTTAGGGCCATCCTCAAGAAGTCGGGCGAGTTGCCACCGTGGTTCCCCCGGAAAGACATCTTCCCCGCGGGCAAGACGCTAGCTGATGCGCACGCCGACTACCTGGCTGTGAGGCAGCAGGTTCTTGGCGCCTATGCTCGACTGGCGGCTAAGAGTCCTATTGCGCCGCCATGCTACGCCTTCCCTGATGCCGTTCCCTTCATGCAGGACCATCCTGGCGCGCCAGCCCCCAAGCCGCCCGGTGCGGCCGGAGGAACGAAGGACTTGCAGAGGCTCTGGTCTAAGGACTACTGCCCCAACTGCGGGCAGAAGGGGATCGAGTACATAACGCAGGTGGAGTTCGAGACGAGAGCGCGCGCTGGGGGAAGCAGGACCACGAGAAAGACGGCAGCGAAGAAGATCAAAGATGGCCGGTACTGTGCCAATCCCGATGGGAAGCTGCCTTGGTGTATAGGGTGCGCGGAGAGAACCCCCGAAGGAGCCGGCCAGGAAGTGCCCGGTGTTGACTTAGTGGCACGGCCCAAGTACACGTTGAGCAAGGAGGAAGCCCGAGACATCTTGGCCTGGGCCGCGAAGGAACTGGTAAGGATGGGTTACCCAGAGATTAACCTCGACACCATGGCCTGTGAGCGCGAATGCGGAAGCAAGTGGGCCGCCATTCAGATCGTGCAGAACGTGGGGTATGAGGCGGCCACGCTCGCAGCGGCGGAAGGGCGTTGCCTCAGCAGGGAGCAGGTGGAGGCCATGACCCACAGTGCTGAGGCGGCGTACCGGCGGGACAATCCTTCAGATACCTACGACCGGGGGGAACAAGACGTGGAGAGCCTCGTGGACCCCGCCAGCATCGGGCAAGAACCGGGGGACCTGCCGCCCGGCACAAGGCTTGGCAAAGGCTATATTGGGCGTGGGGAGAGGCGGCGGACGCCGAAGGCGAAGTACCTCCACAGTGTGGACGAAGAAGACGACGACTAGGTCTCCACAGACTGACCACCATCGCAACACGATCCAGGCCGCCACGCTGAGTCCCTGACGTGAGCCAAGCCATGACCGGCCTGCGCGCTCACCACCCCCCTTGTTGAAACCCATCGTCACGCACGCTCGACTCCCGCAGGCTGTGCGCCCGTGCGTGCGTAGAAATGTGTCAGCATGCGTCGCGATGCGTCGCCTGCGCCCAAGTAGGGGGCAGTTGATGGCCCATTGGGCAAAGGAGAGACGCGATGGGACGACGGATGGCAGTAGTGGATGGCGCGCTGCGGCTCTCAAGGTCGCCGTGCGCCATTGCCGGATGCGCGAAGGGCAGGCGAATCCCGGAGATTCGGCCATCGCCACGCATTCGACGGTTCGACTATGAGCAGGTCGTGTCGGCACTGAAGCGACGGAGACAGGAGGATAGCGATGGACGGCACTGAACGCAGTCGTCTGGTTGCGCATGGCGGCTTGGACAGCGTGAAGCTACTCGATGTGAAGGCTATGGCCGAACTTCTCGGGGTTTCGGAGCGGTTGGTCTGGCGGCTGTCGGCCCTGTCCGAGGCGGGGCGGACGGGCGCCTGCAACGGATTCCCCAGGCCCGTGCGGATCGCGACGAAGACGATCCGCTGGCGCCTGAAGGATGTGGAAGCCTATCTGGGTCGCTTGGTAGGGGAGGGTAACCGATGAACCAGAGGAGCTGCGATCCTGTCAAGGCCGTCCTGGACAACTCGACGGCGAGGGGGTGCGGGCCGAAGCAGGTCGGCGAACACCAGTGGGAGGCCCGCTGCCCCGCCCACGAGGATACGAGGGCAAGCCTGAGCATCAGCGTGGGCGACGATGGCCGTGTCCTGCTTCACTGCCACGCCGGGTGCAAGCCCGGGCAGGTAGTCGAAGCGTTGGGGATGGAGATGGCCGACCTGTTCCCGAGGAAGGCCGACAACGGGGGCGTGGGCAAGCCCAAGAAGGTAAGGGGCGTCTTCGAGACGTGGGATCTCTTGATCCAGTGGTTCGGGAAGGTGAACAAGGCCAAGCTCGTCGGGACGTGGGCTTATCACGATTGCGACGGCAAGACCGTGTTCGCCGAGGTTAGGTTCCAGCCTGACGATGGCGGGGAGAAGATCAGTCGCCCCGTATCTCGCGTCGCCGGCGGGTTCAAGCTGTGCAACCCGCCGGGGGTGAAAAAGCTGCCCCTCTACCGCCTGCCGAAGCTGGCCGCGGCCAAGACGGTGCTCGTCTTCGAGGGTGCGCGCAAGGCCGATGAGGCAATGAAGCTCGGCTTCGTGGCCACTGCGAGCTACCAAGGAGCTGCCTCTGCCAAGAAGACCGACTGGACGCCCCTCGCGGGGAAGGAGGTGATCATCTCCCCCGACAACGACGACCCCGGGCGGGGCTACGCTGAGGACGTGGCCCGCATCGTGACGAAGCTTCGGCCTCCCGCGACCGTGAAGGTCGTCACGCTGCCCGACCTGCCCGAGGGCGGGGACATCGTTGACTGGCTTGGTCCAGAGGGACCGATGGCTGGCAAGGAGCCTGACGAGATTCGGGCGGCGATCCAGGAGATGATCGAGAAGGCGCCAACGTGGGAACCGAAGCCCGAAGCGGGCAAAGGGCGGCGGGGCGAGAAGGGCGAGGGGCTGGGCAACAAAGGTGAGCGCAAGGCGCGGTTTGACGTGCGCGACATCTTCCTCGACCAGCTTACCTGCGACGTGCTTGCCGAGCTGACGACCAGGAACGACCCCCCTGTTCTGTTCGTGCGCGGCGGAGAGCTTGTGCGCGTCATCCGAGATGAGGACGGGCGGCCCCGCATTGATCCCATGGACAGAGCGAAGCTGCGATACCGGCTCTCCGAGGTCGCGCACTTTGTGCGAGCGGGCAAGGAGATCACCACATACGAGCCGCCGCCACAGGTCTTGGTGGACTCCATCCAGGGACGCGGTGAGTGGCCCTTGCCTCCGCTGAGAGCGATCTCGACCGTCCCCGTTCTGCGCCCTGATGGGACTCTGCATTGCCAACCTGGATACGATCCCGAAACGCGGGTGTGCTACCTGCCTGACGGCACCACGCCAGCCATCGTTGTCCCAGAGCATCCGACGGTCGAGGAGGTGGAAGCCGCGACCGGTCTGCTTCTCGATCTCGTGGGCGACTTCCCGTTCAATGGCGCCGCTGACCGGGCGAACGGCCTCGCGGTGCTGCTGTCAGTGCTCATGCGGCCCGCGATCCGGGGATGCATCCCGCTCGCTGTGTTCAACGCCCCTGAGAGGGGCACGGGAAAGACCTTGCTGGCGACCATCCTGGGCACCGTGGCGGTCGGGAGCGTGGCCGTTCAACCCGCCCCAAGCCGTGGGGACGACGCCGAGTGGCGCAAGCGTATCTCGGCCGTGTTGCTCGAGGGTCCGCCGATGGTCATCCTGGACAATCTCCCCGAGACCGATCCGCTCAACTCGCCCAGCTTGGCGGCGGTACTGACCTCGTTGGAGTGGGCAGACCGGCGTCTCGGCAAGAGCGAGACCATCCGCGTCCCAGCACAAGTCGTCTGGTGTGCCACGGGCAACAACGTTCGGCTCGCCAACGACATGCCTCGCCGGGCCTTTGCCGTGAGGCTCGATGCCAACACGGAACGGCCGTGGCAACGCACGGGCTTCCGCCATCCCGATCTGTTGGGGTACGCCCGAGAGCATCGCCACGAGCTTCTTGAAGCCGGCTTCACCATCGTCCGTGCCTGGTTCGCGGCAGGCTGTCCGAAGGCGCAGAACGTCCCTGTGCTGGGTTCCTTTGAGGCGTGGTCGGGGATGGTGGGGGGTGTCCTTGAGCATGCTGGCGTCCCTGGTTTCTTGGCGAACCTCGACGCCGTGGTTTCGACACAAGACGACGAACTGGCCGCCTGGCAACGGTTCTTCGAGGCGTGGTGGGATCGGTTCGGGGACAAAGCTCAGACCGTGGAACTGGTCTACCTGCCCCTTGTGTTACAGGGGGGAATCCCCACCGAGGAGCTTCCCGACCAACTGAGCGCAGCTCACAGCAAGGGCACCGATGCCGGCAAGCGGTCCCTTGGGCAGGCCCTTGGCCGCCTCAAGGACCGAATCATCGGGGGGCGGAAACTGGTCCGCTGTGGAGAGGACCGGCATTCCAAAGTGACCAGATGGCGCCTCAATCGCGTCGGGTGACCTGCGGGTATCGCGGGTATCTGCGGGTATTGCGGGGCCCCACGCACGCGTAAGAGAGAGAACACGCGCACGTAGACGCACACACGTACGCAAAGTAGTGCCCGGAGATACCCGCAGGAACCCGCGATACCCGCAAGGGTGGGTAGCTCCTGGCCCACGAAAGGAGCATCAGATGGCGACAGCGAACGACAAGAAGCGACGGTGCAGGACGTGTCTGAGCTTGGGCACGAGCGAGAGGCGGCAAAACGAAATCGAGTTCGAGTGCCGGCGCAATCCGCCCGTTGTACCGCACCCCCGGGATGTCGAGGGCCATAGGTGGCCCTACGTCTTCCCTGACCAGGAGTGGTGCGATAGTTGGCAGGAGGCGCCGGTCGTCAACCCATTTGGTGAGCCGTCGGTCGTCAAGTTCCTTGCAGACGACGACAACGACGAGGATGATCGCCCCGATTGGTCAGAAGAATCCGGCGCGGGGTCTTGACAAGCCGTCCCAAGTGTGGTATAACTCCATACCGAAGGGGGAACGCTGGTGACGACCGACGCGACGGCTACACTGAGCGACGTGATCCGAGATGCCCTACGAGAGGCCATCCGGTCGCAGTCTATTCGCTCCGTCGCTGACGCCACCGGCGTTCCCCACCCGTCGTTGATTCGATTTCTGCGGCGCGAGCAATCGCTCCGCCTGGACAAGGCCGACAAACTGGCCGCCTACCTCGGCATCGAGGCCACGAGGCGGCCCAAAGGACGAAAGGAATAGAGAGCATGGCGAGCATCTACAAGCGTGGCGGGCGGAAAGGCAAGGGCGGCTACTACATCGCGTACTACGAGCGTCCCTGCCAGCGGAAGACCATCTATGCAGGCAATGATCGCGAAGCCGCGGAGGCCCTGGCCAGAAAGCTCGAAGCCGACGCGATGCTGCGGCGGAAGGGGGTCATCGATCCTCGAACCGACGCTTACGTTGCTGCTGAGGCGAGGCCACCGGCTGACCATCTGGCTGAGTTCGCCGCAGCGTTGCAGGGGAGGGGCGACACTGAGAAGCACGCCGAGCACACAAGGAGGCGCGTGGAGCGCGTGTTGGACATGGCGGGCATCAAGCGCATCTCCGGACTGGTGCCCTCGCGGGTTCAGGACGCACTGGCCGAACTCCACAAGAGCGGGCCTCGCAGCAACGAGGCAGAAGCGGACGGAACGAAGCGACGGCCCAAAGCCTGCTCGCTGACGACGTGCAACCACTACCTACGGGCCGTCAAGGGCTTCTCGCGCTGGTTGTGGCGCGACGGCAGGACGCGCGAGGACGCCCTCACCCATCTGAGCGCCTTCAGAGTGACAGACGCACAACGGAAGCGCCGAGCGTTGAGCGACGCGGAGTTGTCGGCATTGCTCCACGTCACCTACGAGAGCGGCCCCGTCCTGGGCATGAGCGGCCCTGACCGCGCGATGCTCTACGCCTTGGCAGTTGGGACGGGCTTCCGCGCCAACGAGCTTCGCTCATTGACACCCGAGAGCTTCGCCCTCGATGCCACGCCGCCAACCGTGGCCGTCGAGGCGGCCTACTCGAAGCGCCGGCGACACGACGTGCAACCGCTGCCTGTCGCGCTCGCTGAGGGGCTGAAGCCGTGGCTTGTGGCGAAGAAAGCTAAGCGGCCCGTGTTCGGCCTTCCTGACAAGACGGCGAAGATGCTACGGGCCGACCTGGATGCTGCGGGAATCGCGCACGCCACGGCTGAGGGCGTGGCCGACTTCCATGCGCTGCGCCACACCTACGTTTCGCGACTCGTGCGCAGCGGCATCAACGTCAAGATCGTGCAGGAGCTTGCCCGCCACTCGACGCCTGTCCTGACCTTGGGCAGGTACACCCACGTGGACATGCAGGACAAGGCCACCGCGCTGACGATGGTGCCGGCCATCGAGGGCCAGCGGTGTTTGCTGGCCGAGGGTTCAGCGGCCAGTACAGCGCCTGGTACAGCGCACGCGCTGCACCAACCGTCAAGTCACGACTTGGCACGAGGCGACAATGCAGGGGAGATCGATTTCGGTGATTTGGGCTATGGCTTGCACGGAACGGCGAGAATCGGCGATTCACAAACGCTTGGTTTGGTACGCCTGGAGGGACTCGAACCCACGACCCGCGGATTAAGAATCCGCTGCTCTACCGACTGAGCTACAGGCGCACGTTTATTATACGGATCGGGCGAGGCTTTGCAAGTGAGGAAGGACTCAGCGGAGCGAGGGCCCTGCGACCGCGCCCACCACCGCCGCACCAGGGAATGCGACGTGGAGAACCTCGATGCGAGCTTCGGCCAGCAGATCCCTGGCCAGGGGGTCGGGGTAATCCCCCGCCTCCACTACGCGGGTGACGCCTGCGTTGATGATCATCTTCGCGCACAGCGAGCACGGGTAAATGGTGGTATAGAGGATGGCGCCCTGCGTGCTGACGCCGTGCACGGCAGCCTGGAGGAAGGCGTTCATCTCGGCGTGCAGGCCCCGACACAGCTCATGCCGCTGACCCGATGGGACCTTCTGCTGCTCGCGGATGCAGCCGAGGTCCTCGCAGTGCCGCAGGCCGCTGGGCGCGCCGTTGTACCCAGTGGCCAGGATGCGCTTGTTCTTGACGAGGATGGCGCCCACCTTGCGGCGAAGGCACGTGGCACGCTCCGCCACGTCGAAGGCGATCTTGAGGAAATACTCGTCCCAACTCGGGCGCGACACGCGAGGTCTCCTGGATGGGCGCGGCTATTCTAGCAGAAGAGGGGCTGCCGGAAAAGCCGAGTTGGTTCGTTGACACCGCGGCACGCGGGCGCTAGAATCCAGCCGTGGCCAGAAACCCCGTTTGTGAGAGGAGCCGCGATGAAGAAGGGCATCAACGCGTGGGCGTTCCCCGGCAGCGTGCGGGCCTGCGAGGCGATGCGGTACGCGAAGAACGCAGGCTACGAGGCGATTGAGCTGAATCTGGCCGACCAGGGAGAGATTGGCCTGGACACCCCGGCGACCAGCCTGAAGAAGCTGGCCGCCGCAGCGAGGCGGATCGGGGTGGAGATCTCCAGCGTCTCCACGGGGCTCTACTGGGCCTTCAACCTGGCGAGCGACGATGCGGCCGAGCGCGCGAAGGCGGGCGAGGTGTTGTCGAAGCAGCTCGATACGGCAAAGGCGCTGGGGTGCGACGCGATCCTGGTGATCCCCGGTTCGGTGATGGTGGCGTTCGACCTCTCGAAGCCGAAGGTGGACCCCGATGCGGCGTGGGATCGCGCGCTCGCGGGGATCAAGGCGGCCGTGCCCAAGGCCGAAGACCTGGGCGTGACGATCTGCATCGAGAACGTGTGGAACACGTTCCTCCTGTCGGCGACGGAGATGCGGGACTTCGTGGATGCCTGCGGGAGCCCCCGCGTGGCGGCCTACTACGACCCGGCGAACATCGTGAAGTACGGCCTGCCCGACCAGTGGGCGCGCGCGCTGGGCAACCGAATCCAGCGGGTGCACTTCAAGGACTTCAGGCGGAACGTGGCGAATCTGGACGGCTTCGTGCACCTGCTGGACGGCGACGTGAACTACCCGACGCTGATGCAGGCGTTCAAGGCCGTGGGCTACGACGGCTACGTGACGGCGGAGATCTTCCCGCCCGCGCACGGGCTGTGGGAGTCGCAGATCTGGACCACGTCGAAGGCGATGGATTTCATCCTGGGACGCGTGAAGCCGGCCAGGCTCTGAACTCGAGCCGCCGAGGCCTCTGCACCGCGCGGGGCGGGGGCCGCGCGGTGGTAGCCTCCAGGATGTCTCGGGTGTAGCCAGCGCGCCGCCCTCGCGCGAACCGCCCAGCGGGGCCATGCCAAGGAGTCTGACCATGGCGAAGCTTGAGTCCGTCACACGTGGCGGCCTCCCGACCAGGCCGTTCGCCTGGGTGCTCCTGTGCGCGGCCCTTGCGGGATCGCCATGGGCACGGGCCGCCGAAGAGCGAAAGCCCAGTGTCCCGGGCGTCAGGATCATTCGCGATGTGCCCTACGGCCCTCACGGGGCGAGGAATCTCCTGGACATCTACCTGCCCGAGGGGGGCCCCGCGCCCCGCCCGCTGGTCATCTGCATTCACGGCGGGGGCTGGGCAGGAGGTGACAAGAGGGGCTATGCGGCCCTCGGCGAACTCCTGGCCCGCAGGGGCTTCGCCGCCGTCTCGCTCACCTACCGCTTCGCACCCGCCTGGCGCGCCCCGACCCAGATGGATGACGTGCAGCGCGCCGTCCGCTGGCTGCGAAAGAACGCAGAGGAGTACGGCCTGGACCCGAAGCGCTTCGGCGCTATCGGCGGCTCGGCGGGTGGTCATCTCGCCTCGTACCTCGGCCTCACCGAAACGCGCGACAACAGCGATGCAGAACTGGCGAAGTACTCCAGCCGCGTGCAGTGCGTCGTGGACTGCTATGGCCCCGTTGACCTGGTGGCCATGATGAGTTCGGCCTCGGCCCCCATCGTGCAGGGCTTCATCGGCAAGCCTCTGGCGGGGAACGAGGAGGATTACCGCAGGGCGTCCCCCGTCACCTATGTTGCGAAGGATGCGCCGCCGTTCCTCATCCTGCATGGCACCCGCGACGTGGGCACTTCGCGCGGCCAGGTGCCGATGGAGCAGTCGGTCGAGTTCCACGAGAAGCTGCGCAAGGCGGGTGCAGAGGCCACCTTGATCAAGGTCGAGGGCGCCGGCCACGGGTTCAGCTTCGGCAGCCCGGATCCCGAGATCCAGAAGGCGTTGGCTGCGACGCTCGACTTCTTCACGAAGCACTTGATGAAGAAGGACTGAGCAGGTTGGCGGCAATCCCGATGGCCTGCCACTTCCTACCCAGGAGCGCTCGAGTCATATGAACAACAGGCGGGAATGGGCCGGCCGTGTGGCCGCCTCAGGCGTCCTCCTCGCTGTCTTCGCCCTCCACCACGGAGCGAGCGTCGGCCAAGCCGCCGCCACGCCGCTGGGTTCGCCGGACTTCCGGCCATCGCCGACACAGCCCGTGGGCTGGCGCGGCGACTGGATGGGGCGATTCCCTGGGGCCACTCCGCCGAGGACCTGGAGCCGCCGAATCAAGGGGAGCACGACCGAGCTCCGATACCAGGCCGACAAGCCGGCCGGCGAGCCGGGGGCCGCTGGCCGCCCGCTCGAGTACTTCACCATCAAGGATTGGCTCGTGGCCGGGCCGTTCGCGGCAGAAGACCCCGCCAGGAACATCGAGCTGGACTTCCTTGGCGGCGAAGACAAGGTGGAACCCTCGGCAGGCACCAAGGCGGGCGAGAGGACCTGGAAGCCGCTCCGCGTGGGCATCGAAACCCAGAGCCGCCACTACCACAACGAGGGCACCTGCGGCGATCTGAACGTGGACTTCGTCTACGTGTTCGGGAACCTGCCCGAGGCCGTGGCGGAGCAGAAGCCCGCGGCGCCGCTCGACAACAGGGTGGCCTATGCCCACACCTACATCCACTCGCCCGCAGCCGCCGACGTGATGCTGCGGGTAAACTACTCGGCCGCCGCCATCAAAGTGCTCCTGAACGGCCGCTCCGTGACGGTCAAGCGGGACCAGCCGACCAAGGTCGCGCTGGAGAGGGGCTGGAACCGCCTGCTGCTCAAGGTGGCGAGCGGCCAGGCCACAGGCCCCGTCGGCCAGAACTCCTGGGTCAGCTTCTGGCGGTGCGCGGCCTATGTCGAGCCCGTGCTGCCCGTCTCCTACGAGGCGAGGAACATCGCCTGGATGACTCCGATGACCGGGCGAAGCATGTCCCAGCCCATCGTCGTGGGCGACAGGGTGTACATCGGGTCGGCCATGACCGACCTCCTGTGCCTGGACAAGAGGACCGGCAAGATCCTCTGGTTACGCTCCAACACACCCTACGACGCGATGACCGATGCAGAGCGCGCGGCGGTCCCCGAGGTGAGGGAGAAGATCGAGCCGCTGGTGGCCCGGCTCAACGCACTCAATGACGATGCCGTGAAGGCCATCAACGCAGCCGTGTCCAGCATCGGCCTCTCGTCGGAGGAGCAGGCGCAGCTCGACAAGACTCTCAAAGCCAAGGCCGACGCCGAGCGGGCCATCCATGATGCTTTCGCCGCCGTGAACCGCAAGAGATTCCCGCAGATGTACAAGAACGAGGTCTCCTCCAGCAACGCCACGCCGCTCAGCGACGGCGAGCGCGTCTACTGGGCCTGCGGCGGCGGGATGAAGGGGCCTGGCTCCTACGTCATCGCCTGCTTCGACCTCGATGGCAAGCGGCTGTGGAGTTGGCATGATGGCGGCTCGCTCGGGGCCCAGGAGCACGGCACCCATTACTCGCCGAACCTGGTGGACGGCAAGCTCATCTACGCCGCCAATATGACTCTACTCGGCCTCGACGCGAGAACGGGCAGGGAGATGTGGCGGAACAGCCCCGACGACTGGCAGAACGGCGGCCACGGCAGTTCCTCACCCCTCGTCGTCAAGGTGGGCTCCGAGAACGCCATCCTCCATAACCGCTACATCCACCGCGTGTCCGACGGCACGGTCATCTGCCCAAGCCAACTGGACGTCTGGGGCGTCCTGACGCCGATCGTCGAGAACAACGTGATGTACAACCCCTGCCGCTGGCGCGGGTGGAAGGACCCCGCCGGCTTCATCGCCGTCAAGCCGCCGGCCAGCGCGGCCCCGGGGGCCAGGTGTGAGACCGTGCTGGAACTGGACGGCAGGGACGCGACTATGATGACGCGCCAGCCCGGCGCCGTCTTCATGGTTGCCTCGCCGCTCTACGTGGACGGCGTGGTCTACTCCGTCGAGATGGGCGGCGGGCTGGCCGCGGTGGACACGGCGGCAGGGAAGACGCTATTCCGCCAGTACCTGGACGGCTACAACCGCTATCACCGCTTCCTCTACGGGGTTGCGGCCAGCCCCACGCTGGCGGGCAAGCTCATCTACATCACCGACGACGCCGGCTACACCCACATCATCGAGCCCGGGCCGCAACTCAAGGAGGTGGGGCGCAACCTCATCGAGAACATCCACCTCTCCGGCCAGGGCGGCAACCCGTGCAGGCAGGAGTCCTTCTACACCTCGCCCTACTTCGAGGGCAAGGCCATGTACCTGCGAGGCGAAGAGTACCTCTACTGCATCCGCGAGGAATGAATGACGCGCGCGCGGACACTTCTATCGGCGCTCGTGGCTACGTGCTGCGCGCTGGAAGCGGCGGGCTGGCGCGGCGACGGCCGTGGGCAGTATCCTTCGGCCCACCCCGTCACCAGGTGGACGGACCGGGAGAACGTCCTCTGGAAGGCCGAGGTCGGCCGGGCGCAGTCTTCGCCCGTCGTGGTGGCGCAGCGCGTCCTCGTCACGGCCGAGCCTGACCTCCTCGTCTGCCTCGATGCCGGCACGGGTCGGGAGCTTTGGCGAAGGGCTCACAAGCTGGCCGACATCTCCGCGGAGGCGGCGGCCAAGGGCGCCCGCCACTCCAGCCAGTACGGCGACGCCACGCCTACCCCAGTGAGCGACGGCAAGTGGGTCTGGGTCTTCTTCAACACAGGCATCGTCGCCTGCCACGACCTAGAGGGTAAGACCCGCTGGGCGAACTGGTATGACCTTCGGCAGACCACGACCTACGGGCGGACCGCCTCGCCGGTGCTGGTCGGCGGCCGGTTGCTTGTTCACTTCGGCCCGCTCGTGTGCCTGGATGCAGCCACGGGAAAGATGCTGTGGAAGAACGACAACGCCAGGGCGACGTACGGCACACCCGCCGTCGCGCGCCTCGGGGACGTGGACGTGCTGGTCACGCCCAAGGGCCAGATTGTGCGCGTGGCCGATGGCCGGATTCTGGCTGCCGACCTGGGCAACTGCATGTACACCAGCCCAGTCGTGCAGGACCGCATCGTGTACTTTACTGATGGCAGCATGACGGCCGTGCAACTTCCCGAGAAGGCGGCGGAACAGGTCGAGTGCAAGGAGCTGTGGGCGGGCGACCTGACCGGCGAGTTCTTCGCCTCGCCGCTCATCCACAACGGGAGGCTTTACACGGCGGACAAGTCGGGGAAGTTCCACGTAATTGACGCCAGCAGCGGCAAGGTCATCCTGAGCAGGGAGTTGGAGTTCTCTCGGGCCTCGGGCGGCGAGGGGGCAAGTATCTACCCAAGCCCTTGCCTGGCGGGGAAGAGCCTCTTCATCAGCAACGACGCGGGGCAGACGATCGTCCTCGAGCCAGGCGATCAGGCCACAGCCGTCGGCGCAGGCTCGCTCTCGGAGGGTTCGGGCGCCACGCCGACCTTCAGCGGACAACGGATGTTCATCCGCGGCGGCCGGTTCCTCTACTGCCTGGCCGTCCCGTAAGCCTCACCCGAAGCGAGGAGCGCGGCGCCTCCTGGGGACTCACTTCGCGCGGCTCGAAGGCTTCTCGATGCGGATGAAGTCGTTCTCCACGTCGCCATCGCAGTCAATCGTGTAGTCGCCAGGCGACTTCATCTGAACGGCTCTCTCCATCGCCTGTTGCCCGATCCGGTAGCCGTGGGTGATCGTCACCGCGGGGTCGTGCGTCGCCGCTGGGATCGCGTGCAGGCAAGCGCGGATGACATTGACGCCGGGGCGGCCCGTGAACCGGGCATAGACGACGTCGGCCGGCTTCTCCAGCCGCACGTCGGTGTCGTAGTTGTAGCGCCAATGCTGCACCCAGGTCGGCACATCCGCCTTGTAGACTTCCGTGAAGTCCCTCGGCTCCCCCACAGCGTAGGCGATACGATTGTCGGTGTTCTTTGCCCCCTGCTCCTGATGGGTGTTGAAGGTGCCGCCGATGCTGAACCAGGCGATCCTCGTGCCAGGCGGCGCGGGCAGCCGCACCACCACGTCGCCGTGAATCCGGTCCAGCTTTCGCTCGGGGTCGTAGTCCTTGGGCATCTCGACCACGTGCCGCTTCAGGTCGCCAGGATCGGCGACATTGGGAAGGATGAGGACGGGTTCGGTGAGGCCGCCGTAGCGATCGCCGGCGTCGTAGCGGAGGCGATTCGTGCCTTTCTTGAGTCGGGGCAGCGAGATGGGCGCGACCTGGACCCACGTGTCAATGGCCAGCGAGCGAATCGTGGCTCCCCCCTCCCCCGCCGCGCGGAACCGGGCGAGGTAGCCATAGGTGCCCTTGACCCATCTGGTCAGGTCAATCGCCCTCTCGGCGCCCCCGTCCACATCGGCCCAGGTCAGCCCGTTGTCCAGCGAGAGGGCGACCCGAACATCGCCTTGCGCATCAAGGGTGATGACCGAAGCGTCCGAGTCGTCGTCCTCCTTCAGGATGTCGTGGACCTTCGGGGCGATGACGAAGGGGGTGAAGACGCGGAAGACGGCTTCCGCATCCTTGCCCGAGAGGCGCAGGCCGTTCGCAGTCGGCGTGGCGCCCCGCGACGAGTAGGCGCCATCGGCGAAGTCGCGGCTCGCGTCGGTGAGGTCGGGCGCGTAACGGAAGAGGCCCTCGCCGTGATTCCACTTGGTGAAGTCGCGGTGGTTGGGCTTCATGCCCACCGGCTCTTGAAGAATCAGGTCACGCACCCACTTCTCGCGGTTGTATTCGGGGCGATGGTTCCAGTGGCCGCCCTTCGGCTGCCACCACCGCGTGAGGCTCTCGCCGGGGCGCAGCGAGAAGTCGGCCGTGTGGCTGCCCTGGAACCAGCGGTATTGGAAGTCAACTCCACTCTTCGCGTAGATATCGGCGACCTTGGCGGCCTCCTTGGGTGTGCCGTGATGGGGGAAGAAGGGCTTGATGCGGCCGATGGAGTCGAGCCAGAGCTGCTTGTCGGTCTGCGCTTCCTTGAGACTGGCCACCATGCCGTCTGGCTTGATGAGGACGCCACGGACGTCCACATCGAAGTAATGCCAGGCGCCGCTGTAGAAAATCTCGGTAGCGCAGTGGGCCCAGCCCGAGAGCCCGAAACTCCTCCCTGTGGTGAAGCCGCAGCCGTAGTAGATGCCCTCCACAGTGGGCCCGAAGATGCCGCAGTAGCCGCAGTTGTAGACGTTGAGGAGCTTCAGCGGCTCGCGCATCGTGGCGTACTCGGCGAACGGGTCGGGGCCTTCGACCACCTCGTAGAAGTGGTACAGCCCCGTCTCGTAGTCGCACAGGTACTGCCAGATGGCGATGGCGAGGTCGTTGTCCTGCTTGTCGCGCCAGGCGTGGAAGTTGCGGAAGCGGGCCAGGTCGGTCGTATCGGCATTGTGTTCGCTGGTAACACGAGGACAGTGGGCAGGGCCCCCACCGGCGGCGCACGCCCAGGCAAGCGCAATGATGAGCACCATTCGGCGCATGGCGTCTCCTCTCGGCGACTGCGGGGTTGAAAACCGCTGCGAACCGCCTATAGTATGCGCATGTCGAGCGTTCGTTCCAGTGGCACAGGAGATCTCGGGATGTTGGCCCTGGCGCGATGGGCGGTGGCGGCGACGGCACTCGTTCTGGCGGCGAGCGCCCCGACGGCACGGGCAGCAACGGTGGACCTGACGCGCCCGTTCGAGGCAGACAAGGAAACCCTCTGCCTCTTTCACCTCGACGACGTGGCCAGCGGCGAGGTGAAGGATGCCGTGGCCGATGGAAGGTCCGGCAGGGTGAAGAGTCCGGCCGCGGCGGCGGGCAAGTTCGGCGGGGCGCTGGACTGCGATGGGGAGAAAGGCTGGGCGGACGTGACCGACCTCGCCGAATCGAAGGGGCTGAAGGCGCTCACCGTGGAGTGCTGGGTGAAGCTGCGCGGCCGAGCCGTCGGCGACGTGGTGTGCCGCGGCAGCCAGTACATGATCCGTCTCTCGACGTCGGTGATCGCTTCCTTCTGGATTGACGGGACGTGGCGATACGTGAGGGGGAACCGAGCCGTGCCTGTGGACCGCTGGACCCATCTGGCGATCACATGGGACCAAGGGACGAGGAAGGTGGGCATCTGTGTGGATGGGCGGCTGGACGTGGAGCAGGTCCCCGAGGGCATCACTGACGGGGCACTCGGCGGCGGACTGGGCACGCTGCGGTTGGGCGGTCACACCTGGGAGTCCCCTGCCCCCAACCTCAACGGCCTGCTCGATGAGGTGCGCGTCTCGTCCGTGGTGCGCGAGTACCAGCCGCTGCCAGGGTCCGAACCGATCGCGGCCGCCCCACCGTCGCGGCGCGCCGAGGAGCCGAGCCCATCGGAGTTCGTCTTCCCCTGGGGAGTAAGCAAGGACTCTACGGACGCGCCGAAGTCCCACACCCAGCGAATCACCGAAGGCGTGCAACGATACAAGGTGACTCAAGGCGGCACGATGGACGGACGAGGCTGCCGCACACCCATGGGCGTGGGGATGAATGGCGAAGGGGCGTTCTTCCAAACCTGGGAGTCGAACCGCTCGGTGCGGATGGAAAACGTGGGCGACACCGACGTGGTGAACCCCTGGGTATCGAACGGGCGGAACAACTTCCGAAACGTCGCGGAGATCGTGCAATCGGCCGTCATCCCCGGCATGACCGACGCGGAGAAGGCCCAGGCGATCTGGTTCCAGCAGATTCGCCACCGTCACCACTCGTCGGGCGAGAACAACGAACTGTGCGACGTGGTAAAGGTCTTCAACGTCTACGGCTTCAACACCTGCGGCAACGATTCCATCTGCCTGGCGACCTTGTGGAAGCAGGCTGGGCTCAAGGTGGCGCCAGCCCGGGCCCTCGGCCACTGCATCTCGCAGGCCTTCTACGACGGGGCATGGCATTTCCTGGACGGCGACCTGCACTCTATCTACCTGCTGCGCGACAATGAGACCGTGGCCAGCGACGTGCAAATCGCCCGAGACCACGACCTCGTCAAGCGCACCCACTCCAACGGCATCCTGCTCGTGGACACGCCGTGGGACGGCCAGGGGACCGCGGCCCTCTACTTCACCGAGAGCGAGATCACAGGCGACCGCTCGGGCAGGGCCGACACCACAATGAACATGGTCCTCCGCCCCGGCGAGGCCCTTGTATGGCGCTGGGGGCAGTGGAAGCCCCTGAAGTACCAGGGCGCGCTCTACACGACGCCCTCTTACCCCCACACAATCTACAACGGCCTGTGGGAGTACCGTCCGGACCTGACGAAGCCGGCCTGGCGCCGGGGCGCCACGACGGTTGAAAGCATCACGGCGGGCCCCGACGGCCTGGCAGCCGAGGACGGAAAGGCCGGGTCGATCGTATGGACACTGCGGAGCCCGTATCCATTCGTGGGCGGGCGACTCGAAGCCGACGGCGATGGCGCGCGCTTCTCCGTCTGCCGGGACGGCAAGTCCTGGCAGCAGGCGGCAGTGGGCAGCCTGGACCGGTTCTTCCCCGCCACGGGCCAGCCGAGCTACAGCTACCAGGTGAGGTGCGAGCTGGCTGGTAAAGCGTCGCTGAAGAAGATCGCCATCCTCAATGACGTGCAGATGGCGCCGATGGCCATGCCCGAGATGGCGGTGGGCGAGAACAGCTTCACCTACACCGATGAGACCAAAGGCCCACGCGAGGTCCGCATCACCCACGAGTGGGTTGAACGCTCCGCCACCCGGCCCCCCGCCGCACCCGAGGCGGTCTATCCGCCCGATGGCGGCGAGTCGGATGGAACGGACATCGTGTTCAGATGGACCGCCCCACCCGACCCCGACGGGGATGCGATGAGCGACTACCAGTTCGAGCTATCGCGGCGGGCCGATGTGCGGTTTCCTCTCTCAATGAGCTTCTACAAGCTCGCCTCGCGCACGCTGGACGCGAAGCGGGAGTGGACGGGACGCGGGTTCAAGTTCTCCGATGTGAAGCCGCAGTACACTCTGAGCGAGCCGGGCCTCCTGACGCCCGATACAAAGTACTACTGGCGTGTGCGCGCGATGGATGCCAAGGGGCTCTGGGGGCCGTGGAGCAAGACGTTCGCTTTCACTGCGCGCGGAGCGGCATATCCCCTCGACGTGAAGCTGGATTGGGACGAGGCGAAGGGGGTTGGAACGCTGACGTGGCAGGCGAATCCGGTGGGCCGCAGGCCCGCGAAGTATCGAGTGTACGGCAGCGACGAGAGGGGCTTCACCGTGATGGACAAGCCCCGCCAGCTCAGCCTGGGGGTCTCGGCCAAGACCGACATGGCGGCCTGGAATCCGTGGGCGCCCCCCAACTTCATCGCCGAGACCCCTGAGACCAGGCTCGTGGTGATGGGACCAGACGCCCCTGCCGCCGGCAACAAGACCTATTACCGCGTGGTGGCCGTGGACGAGGCGGGCAAGCGCAGCGGGCCGTCCGACTATGCCGTGGCACCGAGGCCCATCATCTACTCCAGGCCCGTTGTGGCAGCGAAGGTGGGCGAACCGTACAAGTACCAGGTGTCTGCCAACCGCTCGCTAGGCGACCTCACGGCGCGGATGCAGGGCGAGAACCAGGTGAGCGGTTACTTCGACATCGAGAAGCCGAAGTTCGCGCTCGCCCAGGGGCCGGCATGGCTCAAGATTGATGCGGCCACGGGCCTCCTCTCCGGCATCCCGGATGCGCCGGGCAAAGCCGAGGTGGTGGTCACGGCCACCATTGACCGACAGGTGCGGCAGCTCGACGAGAAGGCGCTGGTGTGGGGCAGAGAGAAGGTGCTCTCCACCGCCACGACACGGGTAGGGGTCGCTACTCAGAAGTTCGCCCTCGAGGCCCGGTAGGAGAGGCGAGAGCCCGCGCCTCTCAGGGCTGGAGGTCGAGGCCCGCGTTAGCGATCCATTTGACCACATCGCAGTGACGCTCGACGTCGGCCTCGACGGTCAGTTCGTCCACACGCCGCACGCCAGGCCGTGCGGCGGCCGCCTCGGCCTTCTCATCCGTGGCCATTCGGATGGCGACCTTCATGGGCAGCGATGGGCGGAACGGCTGGCACTCGCCCGCGCGCAGGCGGGCAACAGCCTGCGCCACCTTCTCGGCCGTGAGCCGGCGAGCGGTTGCCGCGTCGGGTCCTTCACAGGAGTCCCTGCCAGTGGCGCGCTTGACGCAGGCGGTGACAATGCCCGGAAACATGCCCTCCGCCTCGCGGCACGCGGCCGCATCGCCTTGGGCGAAGGCCACAGGGATTCCCCAGTGCCCCGCAAAGCAGGCCTCGATCCCCATCTCGCCGACGCTCTGTCCGTTGATCCTGAAGTCCTCCCAATCCAGCGACCATGTGTGAGGGAGGAAGGCGCCGGGCGTGCCGGCCATGGCGTGATGACCCGGCAGCAGAAAGCCATCTACGCTCTCATCGAGTCCGGGCATCCAGCGCAGCCGGCCGTTCTGGATTCCGCGGCTCTTCTCGAGGTAGGTCACGCGGGGGTCGGAGAGCATGTCGGCAAGGCGGATGTTGCCGCCGCCGTGGTGGGTGTCGCACACGATGACCTGGTCCACGCCCGCGGCGAGAGCGGCGGCGACGGCCGAATTGATATCCGCCATCAGAAGCCGCCGCCCCTCTTCCCCGGCCTCCGCCCGGGCGCCAGGCTCCCAGAACCAGACCTGCTCCCGCGTGCAGATGCCGCTGACGCCTTCCATATCCCAGTGCATGAACACCTTCATCGGCCCGCTCCGAATCCCTTCCCGAGCGGCTCTTGGATATCCTGGTCTGGCCGACCCTAGCTGAGAACCTTCGCCACCGTCTGCCGCAGGACATCGGGGTCCACGGGCTTGTCAATGAAAGCCTCGGGCTCGCTGTCGTAGTAGCCGCCGATCTCCTTGGCGGTGAAGCCAACGCCTGTCCGCTGCTTGATCCCGGTGAGCATGACGACGCGGATGTCCTTCGTCGCATCGTCGTGGCGCAGTTCGTCGAAGACCTCAAAACCCGTCTTCCGCGGCATCTGGACGTCCAGGATCGCGAGATCGGGGTGCTCGGCCCGGGCTCGCGCCAGGGCGTCTTCGCCATTGGCGGCGGTGAGGAACACGTAGCCGTCGTCTTCCAGGGCCGCCTGGATGAAAGTCCGCAGATCGGCTTCGTCGTCGGCGATCAGCACCTTCTTCGGGCCAGGCATCGTATCTCCTTTCACTCCTTGCTCTTCCCCGGGGCGGGAGCTTGCGAGGCGGGCGCGGAGGGGCTGGCGCCCGCGGCTCGGTAGACAGGATCGCCGGGTTGCACGTTGGGGACAGAGGCCGCCTCCGTGGATTGTGGAGGCGCGGCGTCCTCGAGAACGCAACCGATCCAGTGACGGGTCCCCCTGGGAGCGCGAAGCCGGATACGCCCGGCGGGCAGCCAATCGCCCCAGGCCTCCAGAAGCTTGCCTTGGGCCGCCAGGGTCACCAGCAGGCGCGAGCGACCGACGAGAAGTTCCTCATTGGGCTGCAACGTGACGCCCTGTGCGACGGCAATGGCCACCCGGTTCCCCAGGCGCCAGCTCACGGTTCCTACGGGGGCAGCGCCCTTGGGGCCGGCAGGCAGGGGCTCGGCCCCCTTCGTCGCAAAAGGCACGGCAAGCCCGAACACCAGGGGCATGGCCAGCAGGCTCCGTGTCATTGTTCGCTTCTCCCGTACGAGCGCACCGCCTCGCCTGCCGTGTCGGCGATGTGGATGAGTTGCCCGGGGCCAATCGTCATGTCCGCTGCACCGTCGGTGACGGGGAGCTTGTCAAGGAGCAGAGAGGAGGAGAGCTCGGGTGCGGCGTGCTGTTGGAGTTTCTCGGCGATTGCGGGCAAGTCGAATGCTCGCACCTGTGCGCCGCCGCGGTCGAGAACATAGAGCATGCCGGGGCGGTCGGGAAAAGCACTGTCGAGGGTCACGGGCGAAGACAGTCTGGCGGCGGGAGCCTGCTGAGGGTCGGGCACCACGCCCAGCTTGGCCGCCGTGGGCTTGCCGCCGCCCGCGGTGCGAAGCTGCCAGACGTGGATGCTCGAGGCGTCCTTTCCCGACGGCAGCACGCACAGGAACGGTTGACGGCCGCCCTGGGCGTCATGGGTCTCGGCAGCCAGGGCGATGGCGGCGGGACGCCGCAGCCCGGTATCCACCGTCGTGATGAAGCGCGGCGGCTTCTCGTTGGCGAACAGGAGCACCTTGCCTGCCCGGTCCAGGATGGCGACGAAATGAGGCGACGTCGCGATGTCCACGGCCTCATGCTCAGGGATTTGGGAGCCGGGGAATCCCAGAGCGCTCAACTCAAGGTAGGCCGATGGGTTGAGGACGTTGAGGCGGAAGGCCGACTCGCGGCCTGCCTTGTTGCCCACCACGTAGACGTGGTCGGGCGACGAGCGGTCGGCCCGCACTCGCACAATGGACCGGATCGCATCAATCACTCCGAGATCGCGCGCGATCCAGCCGTCAGGGCCGAGTGCAACCAGGCGCTGATTGCGCTGCGATAGGAGGAGGTATCGGCGGCCGTTGGGCGCCGCCGCGATCAAACGCGGCGGCTGCTCCGGCAGCGGCAGCATGCGCCGGAACTCCCCCGTCGGCGAGAGCTGCGCGATCATCGGCACGGTGCCGTCCGCGCTCGTTGCCTGACCACCGAGCAACAGGTCGCCATCGGGCAGCGGCGCGGCGCTCTGGACGGCGAAGCGGACGTCGGCTAGCTCGCGCGGGGGCCTGCGCACGAGCGGCTCCCAGCGCGGGGGCCGGGGCTCGAAGTTCCACTTGTCTGTGACCGCGCCTGACTTGAAGACGAGTTGAACGGGCAGTTCCTCGGCGTGGTCGGCGTCGGGCCGCGCGACGAGGCTCACTGGGGGGCCAAAGCGGTCCACTGCGCTTCCTGCCGGCATGGCCACCGCCACGGGCTGGTAACCCGTGCCCTGCAATGCGCGCCACTGGCGCACGACGCGGTCCCGCGAATCGTACACAAACACATCGTTGCTCAAAGCATCGAGCGCGAAGAGCGCCAGCCACGGGGCATCGCCCTTGGGGCCCAGCAGCGCCTGCTGCCAGGATGCGGCCCCCTGGGGCAGGACATGCAGCGCGGGCGCCTCGCCAGCGTCGAGTGCGTGGAGGTCGCCCAGGTCACCCGCCTGGAGCCCCACCAGCCGCTTGGGGGGCGGCATCTTGGCCACAGCTTGCGGCTGGGTGGCTCCGGGCGAACAGGCGAGCACCTGATCGCCCTGGGCGACGAAGGCCACATCGCCCCACGCGGCCAGCCCCGTGGCGGGAGCGCTGCCCAACGGCACGAAGCGCGGGCCTCGCGAGCTCCATTCCATCAGCCGCTTCGCGGGCGTGTCCGCCACGAACAGTACCCCTGATGACCCCGCCGCGAGAAGACTGGCCTCGGAGAGCACAGGGCCGGTACGCCCCCCGTCGGTCGCCTGGGCGCGTATGGGGATCCACTGGACCTCGCGGTAGGCCCCCTTGGGTTCCTGGACGCTGATGGTGATCGCCACTTCGGCGGTCAGAACGCGGCAGGGGGCAGTGACTCGGAGGCGGATGTTTGCCTTGGCGGTCTCACCGGGTTCAGCGGGCGCGCGCCACCGGATGGCTCGCGGGCTTTGGAGCGTCTTGCCCCCTGAAGCGCCGCCGGCGTACACGAACTCGCCGGCGTCGGCCGTCCACTCACAGCGCGGGGCCTCACCCGTCGGGATGAAGATATCGGCAATGATCCAAGCCACCTCGCCCGGCGCCAGCACAGGCTCTCCCGTTGGGGCGACGGCAGCCTGCGGGGCGCGCGGAGACAGGACACGAAGCGACAGGACTACGGGCGTGGCCGCATCGGGCGCCAGGCGGCCCAGCTCAACCCGGTCGCCGGTGCGCACGGCGGCCTGGGGGTCCTCCCACAGGAGCGTGGCGATGGGGAGGCCGCTGCGGTCGAGCGCGGGCAGCACCTCGGCGGCGCCGTTGGCCCGCCACTCCTCGGCCAGAGGCGCCTGCGATTGAGGGGCGTAGACCGTGCGCACCAGCCGGCGGCACACGAGGCGCTGGCCCTGAAGCCGGGTGGGGATATTGACTGCGTCGGGGTCAATGCGCAGGATGAGCTCGCGCTGGTTGCGCGACACCACGATGCCGAAGCCCGGCGCGAGGCGGCCGCCGGGCGCCTGCCCGCCGAGGGCGGGCCACGCGGCGCAGCCGATCGCCGCCGCGAGGATAGAGAGCCATGCGTGCAGGCGCAGTTCACGCACTCACCTGGCCTCCCAGCCTGCGATCACCCAGTTCCTCCCCTTCCGCTGGTCGGGGGGCACAAGGCGGAGCGTCCACACGATCGCCTGCTCCAGCGTCACCGGCACCGTGGCGCCTTCGGGCAAGCGGTAACGGAACCTGAGAACTCGTTTGCTCCTGAGGAGCGCCTGGTGCTTCTCCGGCACCAGCTCTCCGAGCACGGGCGGCTCCGGCTGCTCCACCTCGATGCCCTCAGCCTGATCGAGGAAGGCTTTCAGTCGTTCGAGGTCCTCCGCCGGCACGGCTGCGCGGTCCACGAAGTCCTCCCACCCTCCTCGGGCAAAGGCCTGGCTGAACGCCTGGGTGCAGGCGGTGGTCTCTGTGAGCAGCTTCGCTCGGAGTTCGCCCAGGGCCTTCTCCGCCACGCTGCGCACGACGGCATGGAGTTCATTCTGCTCCAAGAGCCGTTCGAGGCTGCCCACAGCGCGGAGGGGCTCCTTCTCGCAGAGCTTCTGGGCTTCCTGGAGGGGAGCGATCTGCTTGGCGATGGCATCGGCATCGCGGTAGGGAGCAGCCTGGAAGAACTCCCCTAGTGCCGCCGCCAGGTTCTGCGCGCCTCCGGCGAGAGCAGCGTGGCCCTCGCAATAGTGGAGCGGGCGGCTGGTTTCCTCATAGGCCGCGGCGACGGCGGGGTCGTCCTTGAAGCGCACCACCTGCTCGTGCGAGCGGATTGCCTTGAAGATGGCGCCGGCCGCGGGGTAGTCCTGGTCCGCCATTGCCTTGATGGCCATTTTGACCCAGGCATCCATGGCCTGACGGGTGAGCGAGGCTTCGGCCATCCGGCCGAGAGCCACGCCCCCGGCCCTCAACTCGTCGAGTGCGGCTCTAGGGTCGGGCTTGGCCAGGGCCTTGCCAACGCGCTCCTGAAGCTCGGCCACGTTGGTTTGGGCCGGCAGCGCGGCCAGGTCGCGCTCGATGCTGGTGAGACGCTCGGGATGGTCGTCCGTGCTCACGCCTCGTTTTGCGCTCTCCGCCACGCGGCTCCTGAGCTCGCGCAGCGCCTCGAGGCTCTTCGCCACGGCCTCCCGGGTGGCCGTGGCAGGGTTGGGCTTCACGCCGTCGGGGGCGTGGATGACCAGCTTGGCGGCCTCGGTCTCCGCGCGGCGCACCTCTTGCTCGAGTCCGAGGCGGGCCCGACAGTGGTCGAGCAGCGAGCGCATCTGGCTGTAGAGGCCCTCGCACTGGTTCTCCTGGCCCTCGAAGCGCGCGGGAAGGGAGCCGGCGGCCACGCTCGACGGAATGTCCAGGGCGAGCAGAGGCTGGGCGGCGAGCCGTTGCTCCCACACCTTCTTCCACCGGTCGGCCGGGGCGCCGGCGGGCACACGCGAGTCGTCGAAGGCCTGGACGAGCTTGAGAAGCTCCCCCGCCTTGGCGGTCACGGGCTCGGGCAGGAGGCGCTTGAGAGGTGATTCCGCCCCTTGGGCCTCCTTGCCCGCCTCGAGCTGGAAGTTGCCCAGGAGGTGGCTGGCGTCGCTGTACTTGCCCCTTTCGGCGGCCTGGGCGGCGTTGGCAAGCAGCCAGGCAGCGGCGGCGTTGGGCAGCGTGTAGCCGGCGACAGGGCCGCCCACCCGCAGATGCAGGAAGGGCTCAAGCGCGGCCCGGCGGCACGGATGGTCGGGCTGGCGGCTGGCTTCCTTGGCGAGAGGCTCGAAGGCGTTGAGCGCGGCGAACAGCGTGGCGGTCTGGCCGCCGAACGGGGCCTGGGCACCGAAGTTCTCGCGAAGGGACGCGGCGAGTGCGGTGCGTGCGCTCGTGACGACGGTGAGCATGTCCCGCAGGATGCGGGCGTGCGCTGCCACGTCGCTTGCGCAACCGGGCAGTTCGTCGAGTCCGCGCCCGAGGAGCTTGCGCACCTCAACGAAGTGCTGGTCTTCATTCTCGGGGCCGCGCGGCCCGGCGCAAAACAGCCACATGGCCTGCCGTGCGCTGGCGGTGCTCAAGAGGGCCGCGGCCGCCGCCTTGGCCGCGTCGGGCACATGCGCTGCCTTGAGGACTGCGTTGGCGTATTCTTCGGCCTCCGAGAAGAGCTGCCGGGCTTCGCCGGCGCGGTCGAGGGTGGGCGGCAGGGCTTGGGCCTTGGCCTCCTGGGCGGCGGCCAGTTTGTGGCAGAGTTGTGCCGCGGCGGCAAGCCGGGTCTGATGCGCCTCGCGCCAGAGCCGTTCCAGGGTGCCGAGGCAAGCGATGTCGTCGGCGCCCAGGCAGGCCTTCGCCCACGGCGAGGCATCGAACCGGGTGGCGGTGCCCGACAGATCGTCGAGCAGCCGCACTACGGCGGTGCGGTACAGCGGCTCCTGGTCCGCCGTCGGGGCGTGTTTCGCCAGGGCATCGAGCCGGCCGAGGTACTGCTGGAGCAGGGCAATCGGGGGCGGAGCGTCGTTGCCGAAGCCCTGGAGGAGCGGCTCGAGGCTGGCCGCTTCGCCGGCGCCGTTCTTGATCTTCTTCCACGCGCTGCACCCCGGGCTGAAGGCCAGGCTCTCGAGCACGGCGGCGCTGGCCGCCTTGTACCGCTCGAGCATGTACTGCACAGAGGCGCGCGACGTGGCAACAGGCTCGAGCACCTCGACGAGCCTGGCGGCTTGTGCCGCGAGGTTGCGTGCCTGGCCGCTGGCCACGCTGAGGGTGTGACGGAACAGGAAGTCCTTGGGCAGTTCGCCCGGGACGATGCCGTCAATGCGCTCGAGGGCCATGTCGGCGTTGCGGAGGGTACGCTCGGCCTCGTCGCACTTGCCGTCGCCGACGGCTATGGCCGCGGCCGACAGGTGGGTGAGCAGATCGCGATAGCCGGCCAACTGCGCGCGGGCGGCTTGGGGGTCGGGTGCCGCGTCCACTCGCTCACCCAGGCGGTCGAGGATTCGACGGGCTTCTTCCAGCGAGCGGGCAGCCGCGAGGTCCTTGGCCGAGAGGAATTGTGCGGCCGCCGTCGGCGGGGCCGCTGTAGTGGGCGGCAGTGCCGTGCCTGGCCCGACGGGGGGGGTGCCGGCGCCCTTTCGAGGGAGCGCGGCGATGATCCCGGCGGCCAGGAGCGCGGCGCCGACCAGCCCGAGGCTCAGCCACAATAGGGGCCTGCGTCGCCGCGTCGGGGCGGCCTCCGTTACAGGCTCGAGAACGGCCGCAGTCGCGTCGTCGGCGGCCGGGGCGGCCTCGGCAGAGATGGTCCGCTCGGTCACGGGCTCGAGCGATGCGGGGATGGTGCGCTCCGTCACGGGCGCCAGGGCGGCGGGGATGGTGCGTTCGGTCACCTGGTCGCTGGAGGCGGCCGTGGCGCGGATGGGAGTGCGGCGGCCGTGCCGCGTAGTGCCGCGGTGAGTCCGCTCGATCTGCTCGGTGCGCTCCACCATGCCGCTATCGGTGCCTGGCGCCGCGTCGGCGGCGGGCGCGGAACGCCTGCGAGGCACCACAACCGTGTGCGCCGTGCCCTGGGTGGCCCCCAGGTGCTCGTGGAGTTCGGCCGCGTCGCGGAAGCGCTTCGTGGGGTCCTTCTCGAGGCAGCGCATCACGGTCATGGATTCCACGAGCGGCACGTCGGGGTTGACCTTGTGCGGAGCGGGCGGAATCTCGCTGCGGTGCTTGTCGCGGATGACGAAGGCGGTGGGGCCGGTGAATGGGAGCACGCCTGTGAGGAGTTGGTAGTAGAGGACGCCGATGGAGTAGACGTCGCTCTCCTTGGCCGCCTCGCCTTCGAACTGCTCGGGGGCCATGTACTGCACGGTGCCCATGACCATGCCGGAGGACATGGTGACGCGCTGGTTGAGCGAGAGGACGCGGGCGATGCCGAAGTCAGTCAGCTTGATGTGTGATTGCAGGATCGGGTCGTCGGGCTGTGCGATGGCCACCAGCACGTTGCTCGGCTTGATGTCGCGGTGGATGAGGTCGAACTGCCGGTGGGCGTGGCCGATCGTGTCGGCGACCACCTCGATGATCGTGCGCTTCTCGTTGAACGTGAGGTTCTTCCGCACCCGCATCAGCCGGTCGAGGTCCGTGCCCTCGACATACTCCATGAAGTAGAGCATGTGCTCTTCGTCGAAGCCGAACACCTGGACGACGTTGGGGTGGCGGAACCTGGCGACGAGCCGTGCCTCGCGCAGGAAGCGCGCGGCGAACTCGGGGTCGCTGCGCAGATCGGGGCGCAGCACCTTCGCCACGTAGATGGCGTCGAGCTTCACGTGGCGCACGCGCCAGAGCTGCCCCATGCCCCCTACGGCCAGGAGATCGAGAAACTCGAAGTCTCCGACCCGTTCGGCGGGCTTGGCCTCTGGCATGGGTGGCGCCTCCGTGGATTCCCCGGCTCTTCATCCTTATACCGACTCCCGGCTCTTGCGTCAAGCGCGATTCACGGAGGGGTGCGACCCGGAATAGCAGGTGGCCCTGCTCCTGGGCAGCGGGTTCCATGTGGCACAGCCGTCCTCGGCTGTGCTTGTGGGCGGGACGTCCCCGTCCCGCGGTCCGCGGCGTGGGGACACGCCGCCCACGATGTCCCCCACAGATGAGAGCGCTGGTGCCGTACGGTCGCCTACTTTCCCGGTTCGCGCCCTTACGGGAGGGGTGTGGGCAGGACGTGTCGGTGGACCGTGGCCCCCCAGGGCACGCCCGAGGGCCGCCCCAGTGACAGCGGTTGGGGCGCTCCTCATTCCGGGACAGGCGGAAGCAATGCGAGTGGGCAGGAACGGAGGCGGATCGCCCGCGGCCATACTTGCTCAACCGAGAGGGGGAGAGAATTGAGCAAGTATGGGCGGAAAGGCCGTAAAGCCGCCCGGATCGCCAAAGCGCCATACTTGCTCAACCGCGAGGGGGAGAGAATTGAGCAAGTATGGGCGGGAAGGCCGTAGAGCTGCCCGGATCGCCAAAGCGCCATACTTGCTCAACCGAGAGGGGAAGAAAAGTGAGCGGGTATGGCCGGTTCGCGGTCGGCCATTGACCGCGGTGGGGCAAACGGGTATTCTTGTGGCGTCTCGGGTCGTCACATTCCAGCGCCAGAGGAGAATCGGCCGATGAAGAACTTCGACGCCCTGCTGCGTCTGGTGGCGCATCAGCCCCGCCGCCGCCTGTCTGTCGCCGTGGCTCAGGACTACACGGTCCTCGAGGCCATTCGCGACGCGGAGGCCCAGGGCCTTGTGCAGGCCGTGCTCTTCGGCGACCGGGAGAGCATCCTCGAGGAGGCTGAGCGCGCCCAGTATGCGGTGCGCGAGGCCGACATCGTGCACGAGCCGGACCCGCTGAAGGCGGCGCTGGGCGCCGTGTCGCTCGCCTCACGCGGCGAGGCCGACATCGTGATGAAGGGCTACCTCCACACCGACGATTTCCTCCGGGCCATCCTCCACAAGGAGCAGGGCCTTCGCACCGGCTCCATCATGAGCCACGTGTTCATCATCGAGAGCCGGGCCCTCGACCGCCTGCTCTTCGTGGCCGACGGGGCGATGAATATCGCCCCGGACCTCGAGTTGAAGGCCGCCATTCTCCTCAACACGGTGCACGTGGCCAGCGCCTTCGGCATCATGCGGCCCAAGGTGGCCGTCATGGCCGCGGTCGAGCTCATCAACCCTGCCATGCCGGCAACCCTGGACGCGGCCGCTCTCGCCCAGATGAGCAAGCGGCATCAGTTTTCGGTGGACTGCGAGGTGGACGGCCCCTTCGCCCTCGACAACGCCGTGAGCGCGGCCGCGGCGAAGCACAAGAAGATCAGCGGCCCCGTGGCGGGCGGGGCGGACGTGCTGCTCGTGCCCAATATCGAGGCGGGGAACATGCTGGCCAAGGCGCTGATCTACATCAGCGGATGCCGGCTGGCGGGGCTGCTCGTGGGGGCGAAGGTGCCCGTCGTGCTCACCAGCCGGGCCGACACGGCGGAGAGCAAGCTCCTGAGCATCGCGAGCGCCGTCTTCGCCATCAACCTTCAGCGCACCCTGTGGCTCAAGGTGGGCAAGGTGCACTACTGACCGCCGGCCTCGGCCGCCTGGCGCTCGATGAGCTTGCGGACGGTGGCGAGGAGCTTCGCGGGGTCCACCGGCTTGTCGAGGAAGGCGTCGGGGCGTTCGCCCATGTAGTCGTGGACGGCGTCGGCGGAGAAGCGGACGCCCGTCTTCTCGGCGATGCCGGTGAGGAGCACGACGGGTATGGCCTTGAGGGCGGGGTTCTGGCGCAGCTCGTAGAGGGCGGCGAAGCCGTCCTTCTTGGGCATCTGGACGTCCATCACGATCAGATCGGGGCGCTCGGCAGCCGCCTTCTCGATCGCGTCGCTGCCATCGCGCCCGAAGACGAACTCGTAGCCCTCGTCCTCGAGGGTCGCCTTGACGAATCGGCGGTTGTCCAGCTCATCGTCCACGATGAGCACCTTCTTGGGTCTGCTGGCCATACTTGCCCTCATACTTTCTGTGTGTCGCGTTGCCGCCGGAGCGGGAGGCAGAGGGTGAAGCTGGTGCCCTTGCCGATCTCGGAGGCGACGTCAATGCGGCCGCCATGCTCTTCGATGATCTTCTGGGTGACGGGGAGCCCGAGGCCGGTGCCTTTCGACCCCTTGGTGCTGAAGAAGACGGTGAAGAGCTTGGCGAGGGTCTCGGGCGACATGCCGCAGCCCGTGTCGCTGACGGTGACGCGGACGAAGGGGTCGGTCGTGGGGGCCTGGGTGCGCACGGTGACCGTGCCGCCGGAGGCGGCGCAGGCGTCAATGGCGTTGGTGATGATGTTGAGCAGGCAGCGGCGGATTCCGCGCGGGTCTACCTCCACAGGGCCCAGGGCGGGGTCGAGTTGGATCGAGAAGGTGACGTTGGCGTTCTCGGCCCTGGCGGCGGTGAGCTCGCAGATCTCGGAGCACAGGGCGCCGAGATCGGCCTCGGCATACTCGGGCTGCCGCTGCTTGGAGTAGGTCAGGAGGTCCCAGACCAGGTCTTCCATGAAGCTGTTGTTGCGGGAGACCATCTCCCAGCCGGTGCGGATGCGTGCCATGTCCTGCGAGTGGAGGCCCTTGTCGAGGATGTAGGCTCCGCCCTTGATGCCCTGGAGGATGTTCTTGATGCAGTGGGTGAGGCCGGCGAGGGTCTGGCCGACGGCAGCGAGGCGCTCGGAGGCCACGACCTTCTCGTGGAGGCGGGCGTTGGCGAGGCAGCCCGCCACCTGGTTCGCGGCGAAGGTGAGCAGCTCGAGGTCGGCCTGGGTGAAGCTGTGCATGCCCTTGAGCGTGTCTATGTGCACGGCCCCGAGCACCTCGTCGCGGAACACGAGAGGCGCGATCATCATCGAGCGGATGCCGAGGCCGACGATGCTCTGGGAGCCGGCGAAGCGCTCGTCGGCGGCCGCATCGCGGCACAGGAGGCCGGCACGCTCGCGCATGGCGCGCTCGAGCGCGGTGTGGGAGATGCCGGCGTCGGCGGCCCGGCCCTTGATGCGGCAGCGGGCGGCGGCCGTGTGGACCTCCCGGCTCTGGGGGTCCACGAGGACGATGAACGCGCGATCGGCGACGCCGAAAATCTCGAAGAGCGCGCCGAGGACGCGGTCCAGAATCTCGGAGGTGCCGAGGGTTCCCGTGGTGGCCCGGGAGATCTCGTAGGCGGCCAGGAGGCGTCGGGCGAGCTGGCGCGGGTCCTCGTTGGCCTGGGGCAGCGCCATCGTGGTGTAGCGCAGAGAGTCGACCGAGCCTACGGCGTTGTAGTCCACATCGGTGCGCACGAGGCGCCGGAGGCGGGTGGCATCGCCTTCCATCTTCGAGGCCGCGCCCTGAGGGGCCGGAGCGACCGAATCGCCCTTGCGCCACAGGATGGTCGAGGCGTCGGTGAGCATCTCCTCGTTCGCGTCGTCCGCGGTGTCCCTGGAGTGAAACGTCAGGTCCGCGTTCCCGATGCCCACGAGGTCGCCGTCGCGCAGGACGCAGCGCTTCTGCTGTTCGTCGTTGACAAAGGTCCCGTTGCGGCTCCCGCAGTCCTCCAGGATCCAGGCGGCGCCCTGGCGGACGATGCGGGCGTGGACCCCGGAGACTCCCGCGTCGGAGATGCAGATGTCGTTCTGCGGGGCGCGCCCGATGCGTGTCTCCACGCCCAGCCGGAAGCGGCGCTCGCCTTCTGCGGTCTGCCAGGTCAACGAAGCCATGCTCTGCCTTTCCTGCTTCGGCCCAGAAGCATCGGCTCCTGCGCCAGCGCGCGTGGCGGACGCTGTCGCATCCGAGCTTCTGGCACCCTGCCTGTCCTTTCAGGGTAGCCATTCGGGGCCAGCTTGTCAACTGCCCCATGGAGACGGCCAAGGGAGCCGCCCGCCGCAGAAGACGCCTGCCCTGGCATCACCTAGCGATGCCAGGGAGGAGCCAGGAAGCTGATGGCCTCCTCGAAGGTCGCCTTGCGTCGGAAGTCGGCCGGGTTGTAGGCGGGAACGGCTGGGTCTGGCTTGTCGGCCCAGTGGGGGTGATGCCGCCCGAAGTAGCTGCCGTAGAACTGGTAATTGCTGTCCACCCAACGGCTCAGGCGCATCAGCTCCATCGCCGTGAGCATCTTCGAGTGGTCGTCCTTGGCGTTCTTCGCGTGCTTGGGGTCGGTGAGAACGGCCATGAGCGTGCTCTGGGCGCAGCCCAGGCTCTTGGGCGGCAGGGCGGCGCCGTTGTAGTTGCCACGGTCGCCCTGGTTGAACGAGGTGAACTCGGGAATGATCGGGCCGGCCAATTGCTTGCTGGCGAGTTGCTCGTAGGAGGTGTTGTAGTACGTCGTCAGTTCGCCGGTGAGCCGGAGGCCGCCGGCGGGCTCCTTGGCGCCGTGGCATAACACGCACTTGGCGTCGAGGATGGGCTGTATGTCGGTGGGGTAGTGGATCACCTGGCCGGCCAGGCCGTCGCCGCCGTTCTCCTGGAGGTCGCACGGCTGGGGCTGGAGGAGGCTCGGCGGGCGGCCGAGAGCCAGGGGCGTGCCGCCGGTGCGCACGGCGGCGGTGCGGCTGTGCTGGCCGTGGCAGCCTGTGCACGAGCGCACTTCGCCGGCGGCGTAGTTCACGTACGTGCGCTCGCGCTGGACCTCGCGGAAGTCCTTGTCCAGAGCCTGGAAGAACAGGCTGCGGCCGGCCGGCACCACGAAGTGGGCCGAGCCGTCCGCCTCGACAGGCACGACGCCCCACTGGACGCGCGGCCAGAGGGCCGCCTTCCAGCTCGAGCTGCTCAGCGACGTGCCCCAGCGCCGGCCCGTGGACCAGTAGCGCGGCACGACCTCGTTGACGCGTAGCCATTTCACCTCGCCTGGGGCCACGCTGTCCATGCCCTGGTACACGTTCTCCACCACGCACAGGGCCTGGTTGGCGGCCGCGTAGCGCGGGTCGCGCACGGGCTCCAGCACGGGCGGCACGGCTCGGGGCACCAGCGCCAGCGGATGCCAGCACGAGAGCGCCGCGTCGGCGTGGACCTTTCGATGAACGCCCTCGGTGTCAATCAGGTACAGGGCGTACGCATTGGGAACGGCCTTGTAGTGATCGGCGGGGTTGGCCTTGAATGAGACCAGGAACCTGCGGTCGCTCACCGGGTACGGGGTGGCGTAGAGGTGCCCCTTCCTGCCTTCCGGGTCGTGGACGTAGTTGCCGTCGGCGGTCAGGAAGTGCCAGCCGGGCTCCGAACGGCGCGCGATGAAAACGTGGGGCGTGATGTTGACGACGGGATAGCGGGTGTCGCCGCGCACGAAGCCGGGCTCGTTGGGGTCGGGCCCGCGCTCGCGCATGCCCATCCCGTAGTCTACAAGCAGAATGGGGCCCAGGCAGCCGCCCTGGGGGAAATGGCACGTGCCCACGCACACGAAGCGGCTGTGGCTGCCGGGAAGGGGCATGGGGTACATGTAGATGGTCGTGTCGTCGTCGGCGAGGCCGTAGAGCTCCTGCGGCCGGCTGCCGTCGGGGTTCATGGACCAGATGGTCTTGGCCACGCGCGCCCCCTTGTCCACGTATTCCCAGCGGTGGTACATCACGCGGCCGTCGTCGAGGGCGATGGGGCAGAACTCGCTGACGGGGCTGCGCGTGAGCTGCTCCACGTTCGTGCCGTCGGCGGCCATGCGGTGCAGCGTGGGCGCCACCAGGTGCGACGAGCCGCCGCACAGCACGGTGCACTCGGAGCGGGTGGAGGAGAAGACGATCCGGCCGTCGGGCAGGTAGTTGGGGTGAATGTCGTCGGTGTGCCAGCCGCGGTTCCAGCGGGCCACCTTCTCGGCCTCATCGGGGGGCGGGAACGACACCTGACGCAACCCCTTGCCGTCAATGCCCACCTCCCAGATGCGGAAGCCGGCGCCCGGGTTCTCGCGGAAGTCGAAGAGCACCCGCTTCGCGTCGAACGACAGGCTGATCTTGCCGATGAAGCCCTTGCCGCCGGGCAGGGCGGCAGCTGTCACCACGGGCCGTTCCGCCTTGGTCCGCACGTTGTAGATGTAGATGCCGTTCTCGGGCACGAAGCGGTCGGGGCTGGTGCCGTTATTGATGTCCGTGTAGTAGTGGTCGGACGAATAGGGCTTGCGCTTGACGAACACGATCTCCTCGAAGCCCAGGTCCTCGACGCCCACGGGCGCCTGGGACATCACGGGGCCGGCCCCCGCCGCCGCGGCGGTCTCGCCGGCCGAGGCCGCGCTCCAGCAAGTGCATAGGGCCATCGCGCAGAACACGAGCACAAGCCTGATTCCACTGCACATGCGTGCTCTCCGGTACCCAAGCATCGGCAGCGGGAATATGAAACGTCGCCAGAAGCGAGTGTATGCCGCCCCGTGCGGCGTGTCAAGCGGGGCAGTGAAGCCGGGGCGAGGGTGTCCGGGGCGGGCACGCACCGCGCAGGAGGCGGGCAGGCACCCTGCCCGGCCGGGCCTCGCAGGCGCGACGGTTGCCCCTCAGCCCAGCGGCCCCGCACGCCGCCTACCCGGCGCCGAGGGCCGAGGCGAGAACGTCGGCGGCGCGGTCAACCTCCTGGGGCGAGACGACGAGCGGCGGCTGAAGCCGGAGCACGTTGCCGAACACACCGCCCAGGCCGACGAGCACGCCGGCCTCGCGGCAGACGCGGCGGACCTCGCGGGCCTCGGCGTCGGCGGGGGTCTTCGCGGCGTCGCGGACGAGTTCGATGCCGACCATGAGGCCCTTGCCGCGCACGTCGCCGACGAGCGGGCACTTGCCGCGGAGAGCGGCGAGGCGGCGCATCAACTGGTCGCTGCGCTCGGCGGCCCGCTCGGGCAGCCGCTCGCCTAGCATCACGTCAAGGTTGGCGAGGCCCGCCGCGCACGACACGGGGTTGCCGCCGAACGTCGAGAGATGATCGCCGGGCGCGAAAGCGTCGGCCACGCCGGGACGTGCGATGAAGGCGCTCAGGGGGAAGCCGTCGGCGATGCCCTTCGCCAGGCACAGGATGTCGGGCTCCACGCCGTAATGCTCGATGGCAAAGAGCTTGCCCGTGCGCCCGAAGCCGCACTGCACCTCGTCGGCGATGAACAGCGCGCCGTCCTTGCGGACGATCTCCACGGCCCTCTGGAAGTACTCAGGCGGGGGGACGATGATGCCCCCCTCCCCCATCACCGGCTCGGCCACGAAGGCGGCCACGTCGCCCGCGGTCTGGTAACGCAGCACGTCGGCCATCGCCTCGGCACAAGCAACTCCGCAGGCCGGGTAGCTCAGCTTCAGCGGGCAGCGGTAGCAATAGGGCGCGGGCGCGAAAGCCACGCCCGACAGGTAGGGGCCGAAGCCTTTCTTCCGGCCGCGATTGCCGCTGATCGAGAGCGTGCCCACGGTGCGGCCGTGGAAGCTGGCCGTGAGCGCCACCAACTCGTGCCGCCTCGTGAACTGCTTGGCGAGGCGCACGGCCCCCTCGATGGCCTCGGCGCCGCTGTTGCCGAAGAAGCTCTTCTGAAGGGCGCCAGGCGTCACCTCGGCCAACCGCTTCGCCAGCTCGGCGGCGCGGGGGTTGTAGTAGACGTAGGTGCAGCAGTGCACCAGCTTCTCCATCTGCTCGCGCGCGGCGGCGAGCACCTTCGGGTGCCCGTGGCCCGCGTTCACCACGGCGATGCCGCTGAAGCAGTCGAGATACTCTCGCCCGTCGGCGCCCGTCACCGTGCAGCCCGCGGCCCGCACCACCTCGATCGGCTCGAAGCCCGCGACCATGCTGGTGATGAGATACCGGTCGTAGAGCTCTTTGGCACCCATCGAGAACACCTCCTGCTATCGTGTGATAGGACCGATAGGGTTCCGAGTGAACACCTTCTCGAAGGTCATATCCGTCCTATTCGGTTGGCACCCGCAGCACCTTCACCCCATATGGCCCCGCCAGCATCGTGGCGGCGGGGTCAACCGCGGAGCCGTGCTCGGCATCGGCCACGGACAGCTTGCCTGCGGGCAGGCGCACTTTCGACGCATCGAGGCGCACGGCCGCCTTCACGTCGTCGGCCGCCCAACTGGCCAGGATGACGAGCGCCTCGCGGGCCGCCGGCTTCGCAAGCACGATCCACTTCACCTGGGCCGGCTCGACGCCCAGCACGGGCTCGTCGGCCCAGTAGTTGTGCACCGTCACCGCGTCGGTGCCGTAGCCGAACTGGCGGACGAGGTCGTAGAGCTTGCCGCCGTTGGATTGGATTTCGTGGACCATCCTCATGCCCCATTCGGCGCGGTACTGGAGCTCGCTCGGAGTCCCGCCTTCAGGCGGTCCTGCCCTCTCGAAGACCTTGTTGGTCGTCCCCGTGACGGGATAGAGCGTGAGCGGGTAGTTGCCGGTCTGGAGGCCGATGGTCTCGGCCTGGAGCCATTCGGGGCTGAACGGCTGGGCCGAGCCGAGTTCGTGGTCGAGGTTGGCCGTCGCCCAGGTGTGAATCGGCAGGACGAGGGTGTTGGTCATGTGGTTCACCCATTCGAGCGGCTCGGAGCGCTTCTTCCGCCATTCCTGGAGCAGGTTCCACACGCGCTTCTGGTATTCCCGCTGGTTCCAGAGGATCACAGCGGGTTGAATCGTGCCGTCCTCGGTCACATAGGCCGCAGAGGTGAGGGGGTTCATGCTCGAACGCGGATACGTGTTGTCCCAATACAGGCTCATCCCCCGCTTCAGCCACTCATTGGCTACGTAGCAGCCGAAGTCCTGGTAGCTCCGGCAGAAGTTGACGGTTGCGGCGGGGCCGGTGTTGCGTCCGCCGCGGAAGATGCTCTCGTCGGGCTGCGTGAGCGGCCCGCGGCGGAAGGCGAAGGGCTCGACGGTCCACTCGTCGGCGTAGACCTTCCACTCGTCGCGGGCGGTGCAGCCGGCCATCTCCTCCTGGTAGACGGTGAGCGGGCGGTTCGGCCCCACATCCTTCGCCCGCCCGGCGAAGTGCATCACGCTGCCCAGCCAGGGCCACGTGCCGTGGGCGGGGGGCGGGTTGTGCTGCTTGTCGTAGGCGGCGAACCAGTCGGCGTCCACCTTGCCGGTCGCGCGGGCCTCGGCGATCTTGTCGGCAATCGCCCAATTGTTGCGATAGGGGGTCTGGTACGAGCAGCACAGCCCGCCGAAGGGCACGACGGCGAGGCCGGTGGGCAGGTCTGGCAGCTTGGCCCGCCAGCCGCCCGGCATCGGCTTCGTCGGCGAGGCCTGAAGGCCGAACACGAGCGTCCGCGGCTCCTTCAGCGTCACCGGCTGGTTGATCAAGTGGACCCGCAGGATCACTTTGTCGCCCTCGCGGATGACCTCCTGGAGTGGCTCCTTGTGGTCCTTGCGTGTGACCCACCCTTTGTCGTTCTCGGCGAACCAGGCGAGGCCGCGATTGGGGTTGCCGAGCCAGATGTAGGCGGTGAAGGCGTTCCGCCAGCTCTTGCCGCGGTGCCCCTTGCGGCTGTCCCACACGACCCCTTGACCTTCGGGCACGGCGCCCGCGAAGTTCTGGCGGAGCGTGTCGGTCGTCTCGTGCAGCAGCCGTGCCTCCGATGCCTTGAGCGGAATGTCCAGCCACAGGCGCTCGATCTCATCGGGCTTCGGGCCGGGCAAGAGCGTCATCTCCACCCGCATGCAGCCGTCCATCTCGATAGTGGACTTCGTGGCGAGTTTCAGGGCAGCCGCAGCGCCTGTCGCCTCGAACACAGCCTGAGTGCGCCCTGTGCTCGTAAACTTACCACCCGCTTTGTCCCACTTCCTCTCGTTTCCCCCCATCCAACAGCGCAGACTCATGGGCGCAGCGAGGAGTTCCCTCCCATTGGCTACCACTGATTCCCAAAGGCCGAAGCCATTCATCTGGTGCGTGCGGCCCACGACCGATGCCTCCTGCCACCTGGCCGCCACGGGCGTGAAGGGTGGATGGACGTCGTCCGTGATCCCCAGTTCGCTGCCCGCCCACGGGAACGCCTTGTGATCGAAGGTGAAGGCCCCGCCTTCCGTCGTCTTCCCCGTCTGGTCAACCACCGAGGCGACAAGCGAGTGGAGGCCCTCGCCGAGGCGCGGGAGCTCAAGCCAGGATGCTTCGGCGCTGAAGGTCACCTTCTTGCGGAGAAGTTCCTTGCCCGTGGGGGACTTGAGTGTGAGAACGACCTGCTGAAGGGTGGAGGGTTCGGCGTTCGGGATGAGGCGATAGTGGAGCTTGCGACTGCTGGGGAAAAACATGCCCTCGATCTCGACGGGGGCGAGCCGCACCTCGCGGTTCAGCTTCGAGGGGTCGCGATAGCGCCAGAAGGCGTTGGCCACCTCTTCGGGCAGGAGGGCCTTGCGGTAGACGAAGACCTCGTCCACAATGGCCTCGCCGAACTGGATGGTGTCGGAGACGCCCTTGTTGCCGGGTGTGGCGAGGCTGGCCGCGGTCGAGCGGGCGACGAGGCGGCCATCGAGGTAGAGGCACACCTCGCGGCCCCGCCACGTGATGACCGCGTGGCGCCAGCGGCCCTCGTAGAAGTCGTCCTCGACGTTCAGGAACTCCAGGCCGCCCTGGGGGTTGGCGTAGTACAGCGAGAGGGGCCGCCCCGGGTCGCCGCCGTTGAAGATGTAAAGGGTGAAGCCCCAGCCGATCGAGACGAAGCCGCGGTTGCGATCCGACCAGTTGTTCACGCCATAGGGCTGGAACCAGAACTCGAGCGAGCCCTGATTGAGGTCGAGGAGGCCGGGGGCCGAGAGGGTGAGGCCGCCGACAACGCCCTGGTTCCGCACGCCCTCGGCGAATCGGGTCTTGGCGCCGCCCACCTTGAGCTCGGGAGGGCCGTACGTGGGGATGAGGGTCTCATCCAGCGGCAGGTAGACGGCCGGCTGGTGCCCGGTGAGGAACAGAGGTTCTGAGATCGGCACGGGCCAGGTCGCGGTGCGGCGCGTCCAGGCCGTGTTCTCGCGCTCCCAGAGGCGGAAGACGTTGCGGTGGATCCTCACCTCGTCGAGAAGCCCGACGAGACCGGCGGAGCCGGCGGCGTCGTTGCCGATGAAGAGGGGGCAGGGCTCCGCCTCCTCGTCGCCGTGGACAGCGAGCCCTTCGCCCCACTGGATGCCCACAGAGGCCACCTCGCGGCCATCCAGGTAGAGGCGGCGATAGACCGCCGAGATGCCCGCCACGTGAACCCACTTGCCCAGGGGCACGACGCCCGGCGGGCTGGAGGTCACAGTGCGGCGCCCATAGTAGAGGTTCGTGGTCTCCAGGTGCAGCGCACCTTGGGCATCCACGAAGAGGCCGAAGCCCTTCGTCCTGTCCACCTTCGGGTCGTAACGGGCATCGGTGTCCACGACGGCTGGCCTGTGGACGATGTAGGCCGTCCTGTCGGGATAGCGTTCGAGCTTGAGCCAGGCCTCGATGGCCACAGTGCCGCCGAGGTAGGGCTTCTTCGGCGCGACCTTCATGGCCCCCTTGCCCGAGAGCTTGAGCGCACCGCTGAAACGGCCTTCGGGTGCGGCGGCCGCGTCGCCGACAAGTTCGGCCTTGCCCGTCTCGCCGATGGCCTGGGAGGGATCGGGCGGGTCGAAGCGCAGCAGCAGATGCGTCTCGGCGTCGGCCTCATAGGGCCGCCAGAAGGCGGTCTGCGTGGCCAGGGCGGTGGCGGCCAGACTGGCCGCCAGGCAGCACGGGAGGGCGAGACGGCGCTGCGTCATGCCCGGCTCCTCCGTCGAGGGCCAAAGAAGCGAGGGAGCGAGGGCACACGAGGCCCCGGCTCCCTCTTGCCAAAGCGTGCCGAGAGGCGCCCGAGGGCGCGCTCACATGCGGGCAGACTTCAGGTAGCTGTCGCTATAGATGATGCGGTTCATGAGGACGTCGGCCGAGATGGCGGCGTCCATGATGTCGGTGTCGAGCACGTCAATGATGGCGGCATCGAGGCCGTAGGCCTGGAGCATGACGAGGCAGGTGCGGTTGATGAGGGGCCGCTGGCTGGTGCCCTGCGAGATGTTGGAGAGGCCGACGATGGTGCTGGGGGCGGGGTCGCACAGGACGGTCTTGATCTGGCGGATGACCTCGCAGATGTAGAGGGGCTGCTTCTGGTCCACGGTGACGGGGAGCACGATGGGGTCAATGAAGACCTTGGGCATCTCGAGCCCGTGTTCCATGGCCTTGGCGACGATAGTCATGGCGATTTCGACGCGCTTGTCAATGTTCTGCGGCACGCCCTCGACGTTGATGGTGAGGCACACGAGGGCGGCGTTGTGCTGGACGGCGAGGGGCATGTAGACGTCGAGCTTCTCGGGGTCGCCGCTGATGGAGTTGATCATGAGGGGCCGCCCGTCGGTGACTTCGAGGCCGGCCTGGATGACAGGGAGCTTCTGGCTGTCGAGGGCGATGGGGGTCTTGCAGGCCTGCTGCACGCAGTCCACGAGCCAGCGCATGGCGGCTTCCTGGTCGGCGGCAGCGGTGCCCACGTTGATGTCGAGGTAGCGCGCGCCCTGCTCGGTCTGACGCTGGGCGAGGTCGGCGATAACGGCCTTGTCCTTCTTCTGGATGGCCTTGCGAACGTCCTTGAACATGCCATTGATGCGTTCCGCAACCGCGATCATGCACGTGCTCCTTTCAGGGGTGGGACTTGTGCGACCCGTGGGACTCGTGGGACAGATGGGACCCACGGGTCGCACGGGTCCCACCGGTCCCACAGGGCTTGGGTATCACCCCTGCAAGCCCTTGAGCGCCTTCTTGACGGCGGCGACAGCCTTGGGGTGACGCATGCGGAGGATGTCGCATCCGGCCTGGGCCAACGCGATGGCGGTGGCGGCTTCCCACATGGGGCCGCGGAGGGCCTGGGCGCCCCACTCGGGGGCCTCGGCGTCGGGGATGCGGGCCTCCTTGGCGCGCCAGGCCTCGTAGCCGACGTCGCAGATGACCGGCATCATCATCATCTTGTCGCCGCCGAGGGCGGCCAGGCGCTGGCGCTCCTGGATCGAGTAGGCGTACTCGATGCCATAGCCGAGGGCGCCCGAGGTCTGGAACATCACGATGCGGTCGGCCGGCAGTTCCATCTCGGTGACGAGCGTGTTCACCTGCTTGGCGATGTTGATGTCGAGAGGCGCGAGGTTGATGAGGTTGTGGCCGTCGGCGATGCAGGAGGCCACGAGGCGCTTGTAGTTGTCCTGCTTGGCGCACCCGATGAGGATGCGCTCGCCCTTGGTGGCACCGCTGATCTTGGGCAGCACCTCGTTGTCCTTGGCGTCAATGCCGCAGCCCCAGACGATGAGGGGCACGCCCACGGCGCCGAGCACGGCTCGCACGGCCGCCACGGCCTCGTCGGCCGAGCGGTTCGCGCCGTCGGGGTCAATGCCGTCGAGCTTCACGCAGATGAGGTCGGCGCCGAACTCCTCGACACACTTTTTCGCCCAGGCGGCGGGGTTGCCCAGCACGTCGCCGTAGGGTGCCTTGAGCGTGTCGGGCCAGCCCTCGGGGGCCACGTCCAGCACGTCCATGGCGATGAGCACCTTGTGCCCCACGGCGCCGTCGCTGTCCATGAAGGGCAGGGTCTTGGCCCCGCCGATCTGGTGGACGACGGTGCGGGTGCCGCCCTGGTCGCGGGTGGCGCCCAGGGTGACCACGTTGACGCCGGCAGGGTAACTGTCCTTCAGTGCGGGAAGCGGCATTCCGTCTCCTCCTTGCAAGAGTGCATGTTTCCTGGGCTAACCCCTCTTCACGCTGGTTCGGCCGGGGACTTCCTGGCCGAGGATACGGCACACGCTGGCGAACATGGGGCTGTCGGCGGGCAGTTCGCGGAGCGAGCGGCCGGCCGCGGCGGCCTCGGCGATCCCCGCGTCCACAGGGATTTCGCCGGCGATGGGCAGCCGCGCCGCGGCGATCCGCTCGCGGATGGCCTCGGGCACGCCGGCCGGCGGCACGCGGTTGAGCACGACGGCCTTCTTCTTGACCGTGATGTGCAGCTTGCGTGCCAGCGCGGCGATGCGCTGGACGGTGTCGGCGCCCACCACGGTGGGCTCGGTGACGATGAGCATCAGGTCCACCGCGCCGTCGGTGCGGCGCGAGAGGTGCTCCATGCCGGCCTCGTTGTCAATGACCACGTAGGGGTAGTCGTCGGCCACGCGCTCGAGGTAGCGGCGGAGCAGGCTGTTGACGAAGCAGTAGCAGCCGGGCCCCTCGGGGCGGCCCATCGTCAAGAGGTCGAAGCCCTTGTGCTCCGAGATGCACTGCTGAATCTTGAACTCGACGAACTGGTCCTTCGACATGCCGCTGGGGATGGCGTCCTTCTTCTCGAGCGTCTCCTCGCGGATGTCGGCGACCGAGGCGTCCACTTCGACGCCCAGCATCGCGCCCAGCGTGGCGTTGGGGTCGGCGTCCACGGCCAGCACGGGGCGCTGGCGCTGCTCGCTGAGGCAGCGCACGGCGAGCGCAGCGAACGTGCTCTTGCCCACTCCCCCTTTGCCGCAGATGGCGATTCGACAGGCCACGGCTGAACGTCCTACTTCGCTGCGCTGACCGGGTCGTTGCGCGGCACGGCGACGGAGGGGAACTTCTCGACGTCTGTGTGCGGGATGAAGTTGGCCGAGACGAACTCGTCCATGTACTTCGGATTGGTCATCAGGTCCACGTAGGTCATCATGCGGGCGACGCGCTCGATGCGCGCGAGGGCCTCCTCGGAGAGGAGCGCGGCGCGCGCGCCGGCCACTGCGGTGTTGCCCACGAAGTGGATACGCTCGGGCGGCACGTCGGGCAGCATGCCCAGGGTGATGGCGTTGCGGATGTCGAGGTAGTTGCCGAAACCGCCGGCGAGGTAGATGTGGCGGATGTCGCCCATCTCCACGTTCACAGACTTCACGAGGGTGGAGATGGCCGCATAGATGGCGGCCTTGGAGCGAATGAGGTTGCTCACGTCGGCCTGGGTGATCACGATGTCGTCGTCCACCGCCGTCTGGCCTTTGGGGACGACGATGAACTTCAGGCTGCCGTCGTCCTGCACGAGCTGGCGCGCATTGCATCTGGGCTGGAAGCGGCCGTTGCGGCCGAGGATGCCGGCGCGGAACATCTCGGCGAGCAGGTCGAGCAGGCCCGAGCCGCAGAGGCCGCGGGCCGGTCGGTTGCCGATGGTCTGCACGAGCACGCCGCAGCCGGGGGTGATGCGCACGCGCTCGATGGCCCCGCGGGCGGCCCGCATGCCGTACTCGACGCCCACGCCCTCGAAGGCCGGCCCGGCCGAGGCCGAGCAGCACACCATCCAGTCCCTATTGCCCAGCACCACCTCGCCGTTGGTGCCCACGTCAATGAAGAGGCACAGGTCGGGCTGTTCGTCGAGGCGGATGGCCACGGCGCCGCCGGTGATGTCGGCCCCCACGTAGGCGGCCACGCTGGGCAGCGTGTAGAGGATGCCGCGCGGGTTGATGCGCAGGCCCACCTGGGCGGCGCGCAGGGGCGGCACGAAGTTCGCCACGGGAATGTACGGCTCCTTGCGGATGCCGACTGGGTCGAGACCGATGAAGAAGTGGATCATCGCCGTGTTGCCGGCGGCGACCACGCAGGTGATGTCGGTGGGCGCGATCTTGTTGCGCCGCACGAGGATTTCGATCAGTTCGTTCAGGTCGCCGACGATCAGGCGCTGAAGCTCGTCGAGCGCGTCATGCTCCTCGGCGAACATGATGCGGCGAATGTAGTCCTCGCCGTGCTTCATCTGCGAGTTGTACTTCGCCTCGCTGTCCACGATCCGCGCGTTCACGAGGTCCACGAGCTGCACCACGACGGTGGTGGTGCCGATGTCAATGGCGAGGCCCAGGTTGCGGCCCGAGGTGTCGCCAGGCTCGACTTGGACGACCTCAGTGGTGGCGCCGCGGCGGCCGATGGTGGCGGTGACGTCGTAGCCGCTGGCCGTGAGGATGCCGCTCAATTCGCGCAGCACGGCGAAGCCGGTCTGAAGGCTCGCCTCGGGCTCGTGCTTGAGGATCGCCTGGTAGAGGCGCTCGTGCCCTGCCAGGGGCGAGTCGAGGCTGGGGCGTTCGAGGGGCAGGTGGTACTTGCGCACCAGGGGGTCGTGGGGGAAGCCGGCGCCCTCGATGAGCGAGAGCATGCCGAAGCGCTCGGCATCCTCGTCGCCCAGAATCTGCCCCTCCTCCAGCCGCGTCTCGGGCGGAATCTCGACCTCGAGGTCGCCGTGCACGGTGGACTCGCAGGCCAGCACGTAGTTCTGGCGGATTTCGTCGCGATCGAGCAGCGTGGTGGGCTTGGAGTGGATGGGGCCGCTGCGCACGATCACGCGGCACTTGCCGCAGATGCCGTCGCCCCCGCACAGGCTCGAGATGTATAGCCCCGCCTTCTGGGCCGCGGCGAGAATGGTCTCGCCCCGCTCGACGTCGGCCGTGCGATCGTCGGGCGAGAAGTGGACGCGGCAGATGGGAGACTTGTCGGGCATGGGGTCTACCTGAGGCGCGAGCCATCACGTGGGATGGGACGGATAGGGCCGATAGGACAGATGGGATGCCGTGCGTGCTGGCGTCCTATCGGTCCAGTCTGTCCCATCCGCCCCATCGAGCTAGGTGCAGTGCTCACTGGTTCGTCCACACCTGCTGGAGGAACTTGGGGATGAACGAGGCCTCCTTGGGTCCCACGAGCACCTGCCAGCCGGTGGCCTCTTCGATCTTGCCGGAGAGGACGGCGACGTAGCCGGGGATGATGAGCTTGCGGTGCTTCACCTTGTCGGCGACGCCGCTCTTGTCTATCGCGTCCTTGATGGTCTTCTCGTTCAGCTTGTCGCCGCTGTAGGCGGTGAGGACCGAGAGGCCCTCGGTGTTGACGGCGAGGATGTACGAGGGCACGCGGCTGGCCTCGACCTCGCTCTCGACGCTGTAGTAGGTGAGCGAGAAGTTGGTGGTGAACATGACGGGCGCGTTGTCGCCGGGCTCGCCGATCGGGTAGAGCTTGGGCTCGACCTGGATCGGCTTCTGCGGGTCGGTGTAGATGTTCTGGCGCGCGGTGAGCAGCGGGAGCACCTGCCAGGGCTCGTCGCCGCGGATGACCACAATGCCGGCGTACTTGAGCAGGTAGGTGGTCGCCTGCATCATCTCGTCGAAGGGGTCGGCCTCGGTGGCGAAGGCGATGGGCGGATGCCCGAGCGGGCGGAACTGGCGCTTGAGGGCGGCGCGACGGTGGAGGGTAAGCGCCTGGAGCGTGCCCTTGATGTCGCGGGCGCCGGGGTCAATGACGATCTGGTCGGCGCCGGCCTTCTTGACCTTTTCGACGAGGTCGGCCGTGGCTTCGAGGCCATCGCCTTTGACGACCAACGGGCACTTGAGCTCCTTGGCCACGGCGGCCATGGCCTCGGCGTTCGTGGCGTCGGCGCCGCACAGCAGCGGCTTCTGGGCGGCGATGGGGGCGGCGGCAGCCTTCATGGCGGCGGCCGAGCCGGTGATAAGGACCAGGGCGTACTCGCTCTTGTCGGCGATGGCCTTGGCCGCCTTGGCGAACGTGGCAGGGTCGCCGCTCTCGTTCTCGAGTGCGAGGAGGTTCACCTTGAGGTGCTGGCCGACGCGGTCGAACTGGAGCTTGTTGGTTTTTTCGATCCTGGCGGCCAGGGCGGCGTCGTCGAGCTTGTCGGACACGCGGATGGCGATGCCGCAGGGGTAGTGGAACTTCTCGTCGTGGCGGAAGAGCTGGGTCTCGTTGCCGATCTTGATCTCTTTGGCGCCCGTGCCGATGGCCACGAGCTGGATGGGCGGCGCGGCGGCGGCGCCGAGCTTGTCCTTCGCCTCCTGGCTCACATCGGGGCATTCTTCGAGCTTGGCCTTCTTCTGCGCGATCAGCATGGCAAAGGCCAGGCAGGTCGGCTGCCCGCACTTGCGGCAGTTCGTGCGCGGTAGCAGCTTGAAGATGTCCATCGCCGTCAGAGCCATGGCACTCTCCTTTCAAGAGGAAGCGGCAAGCCGCAGGCTACAAGCTTCGGAACCCCGCTCTTCTGGCCTGTGGCCTGCCGCTTGTAGCTGGTTCAGAACATCGGGTCCATCGTCGTGGCCGGGTGGCCGACCTTGGCCAGGTGCTCCATCACCTGCTCCTCGGTGGTCCCGACGGTTTCGTCGGCGATCATGTCCACGAAGTTCTCGATGCCTTCTTCGGCGGCGCGGGCGTTGAGGCGCTCGCGCACGGTCTCCTTGAGCTTCTTGGGCATCCAGACGATGCGCTTGAAGCCGCCGTCGGCCGAGATGAACTTTCTGGAGCTGATGTACATTTTCGAGTGGCCGAGGAAGCCGGGCGTCTGGTTCCCGCCGCCGACCGAGCCGGCGAGGGTGGAGAACTTCATGCCGCAGGGCGTCATGTCGGGGTGGTCGCGGTCCACGATCATGATGCCGTTCGTCATCGGGAGCACGGCCGAGATGCACTCGAAGCAGCCGCAGCTCGTCATCGGGTCCACCATCATCGAGTAGGCGCTGAAGCGCTCGAGCTTCTGGTTGGACTTTTCGAAGACGAACCTGTTGACGCTCTCCCACTGGCCGAGGCGCTCGTCGGTGGCGTTCTGCTTGGGCACGGGCTGATTGGGGCCGGTGGGCACGATCTCGTAGGCGGCGCGGCCGTCGAGCCAGTTGTAGGCGCCGCACAGGCCGGGGTGCTCGGGCGTGATGATGCAGATGTGGTTGGGCGCGAAGCTCTGGCACAGCGAGCAGGAGTAGAAGACGTCCACCGACTCGTCGGTCATGCCGGCCATGCGGGCGTCGCGCTCGGCGTAGGCGGCGCGGGCCTCGGCCAGCACGCGCTCGACCTCGGCCTTCTCGGTGAAGATGGTCACCTGACACTTGTCCACGATGGCCGAGTACTCCTCGCGCAGCTTGGCGTGGAGGATGGTGCCGATGTGCTTGAGGCGCAGCCCCGCCTGGAAGGCCTCCTTGGAGAAGCGAATCCAGTTCGAGTCGCGCTGGCCCATGTGGAACAGGCCCTGGGCGCAGTTGAGGAAGGTGTGGATCTGGCGCTCCAGGATCGGCTCGAAGTCGTGCTGCATCTTGGCGCCCGACACCTCGACGAGGATGCCGAGCGGGATGCATTCGCCCTCTTTGAACCCATCCACCTCCTTGCCCACGACGGTGATCCTGCCGTCCTCGACCGTGTCGGTGGGCAGGGTGCGCACGTATTCGAAGCACGGCAAGTCCACCTTGGGGTTGCCGGCTTCGATCTGCATGTCTTCCTTGCGGATGCGCTCGCCCTCGAAGGCGGGGCCGAAGCGCACGGGAATGTCCACCGACGATGGCACGACCTTGAGTCCGCGAACGATGAAGGCGCGCTTCACCATCTCGTCGTGCCTGACGTTGGGCACCACGTGCTCGTAGAGGCAGACGCCCGTGGGCAAGATGGCGGGGATGTTAGTGTCGGCGAGGACGGGGAAGCCGTAGTTGATGGCGCCCGCGGCCGTGGCGTACCACTCGTCGGTCACGTGGCCGAGGGCGAGCACGAAGGCGAAGACGCGGTATTTGTTGTAGAGGAGCATGCGGCGGAAGTCGCCGGGCGCCACGCCGCCGAACGACAGGGCGGCGCGGGCGGCGAAGCCGAGGGCGAAGGTGGCGGCCGAGATCTCCTTGCCGAAGGGCACCAGGCGGGTTTCCCAGCCCATTTGCACGTTTTCCTCGGCGAGCTGCTCGGCGAAGCTCTTGCCGCCCGTTTCGGCGCACATGAAGACGTAGATCGAGTTTTCCTGAAGCTCGCGGGCGATGTTCACGGCAGTCTTGTTGTCGGGCGCCGCGCCCACGATGGCCGCGAAGCCGGGGGCCGTGCCGTCCACGAACTCGATGCCGCGCTCACGCATGATCACGTCGTCGGCCGCGCCGAGCCAGATATTGCCGTCGGTGGGCGCCGCCGTGCGCGTGTAGGGGCACTTGTCGGGGTCAATGTACTTGAGGGCCTCGTAGATCTCTTCGGCCCACAGCGTGGCCATGCCGGCGTCGAGCGTGTGGCCGAGGTAGGGCACCCAGTGTTCGCCCTTGACCTTGGGCGGCAGCAACTCGCGGGCGCTCTTGAGCACGCGGCGGCAGTCGGCCAGCGTCTTCACCTCTTCGCCCGTGGTGCCGTAGATGATGGGCAGGTAGTAGCCTGTGTTGGGCAGTTCGACCGCCGCGCTCTCGGGGTGCGAGCCGAGGGCCTCTTCGAGAGCCCGCTCGGCCTTCTCGACCAGCGTGTAGGCGCCGTTGATGGCCGCGGTGGCGATGATGCGGGACATCCGAACCTCCTAGTCGAAAGTCGCGAGTCGAAAGTCACAAGTCGAAAGTCCAGAGCCCCAAACCCGAAAGCCTGGCCGTTGCATGCCGGCTTTCGACTTTGGACTAGAACTTCAGTTGCCGCCTCGCCTCCATGTCGTAGAGCACACGCTCGCCGGGCTTGTCAATGCCCAGGGCGGTGCGCTTGGCATTGATGTGGTCAATCATGGCCGCGGCCATGCCGCTGGGGGTGAGGCCGAAGGCCCACTTGCCGCCCGTCTCGGCCTCGATATCCTGCGTGAGGTATTTCACGACGTTGGGGCTGCCGTAGACGGGCAGCGTGATGCCGAAGGCGACGAAGGCGCCGGACGAGACGAAGTACTGGCCGATGGCGATGGCCTTCTCGTTCATCCACTCGAAGCAGGCGCCGGCCACGGGCAGCGCGCTCAGGTCGTCGCCCAGCCCGCCCTCGTGCACCATCTCGGTGCAGGCGATGAGGATGCGCGAGTTGTCCACGCACGAGCCGGCGTGGAGGACGGGGGGCATGCCGACGGTTTCGCACACTTCGCGGAGGCCGGGGCCGGCCGCCTCCATGAACTCGGGCAGCAGGAAGCCGCTGCGGCCGCACTCCAGGGCCGCGCAGCCGGTCTCGACGACGAGCACGTCGTTGGCCACCAGCTCTTTGACCAGCTCGAGGTAGGGCTGTTCGCCCTTGGCGATCTTCGGCTGAGTGCAGCCCACCACGCCTGCGACGCCGCGGATGCGGCCGTTGATGATGTTCTCGTTGAGCGGGCGGTAGGACGCGCGGAAGCTGCCGCCGAGCATGTACTTGATGGCCTCGTGGCTGAAGCCGGCGATGGCGGGGGAAGCCTCGCTGGGGATCTTCACCCGGGCCTGGTCGCGCTTCGGGAAGGCAGCGATGGCCTCGCGCACGATCTTCTTCGCCGTGTCGAGGGCGTGGTGCTCCTCGAACTCGATGTGGGTCGCCCCGCGAATCCGCGCCTTGGGGCTCGTGGTGATGCAGCGGGTGTGGAACTTCGCGGCCAGCGCCACGTCGCCCTGCATGATGCACTGCACGTCCACCACCATGGCATCCACGGCGCCGGTGGCGATGGCGAGTTCCTGCATCTTCATGTGGCCGGCCACGGGGATGCCGTGGCGGATGAGCAATTCGTTGGCCGTGCAGCAGATGCCGGCCACCACGATGCCCTTCGCCCCCACCGCCTCGGCCTCCTTGAGCAGTTCGGGGTCCTGCGAGGCCAGGGCGACCATTTCCGAGAGGATCGGCTCGTGGCCGTGGACGATGACGTTGACCTTGTCGGCCTTGAGGACGCCCAGATTGATCTCGCCGAGCACCGGCTTGGGGGTGCCGAACAGGATGTCCTGAAGCTCGGTGCCGAGCATCGAGCCGCCCCAGCCATCCGCCAGGCTCACGCGCTGGCCGTGGAGGAGCAGGCTGTGGTAGTCCTGGTCCACGCCCATGCCGGTGCGGTGCATGGCCTCGACCACCTCGCGGTCAATGGCGCGGGGGGTGATGCCCAGCCTGCGCCACAGCTCCTGGCGGGGTTTGGGCGCGCGCTGGGTCATGATCTGGTGGCCGTGCGGCTTGCCGAATTCGGCCAGGGCCAGCTCGCCCACGGCCAGGGCCAGGTCCTCCTTGCTCTTGCCGCTGGGGTCAATGCCCATCGCGAGGGCGATGGAGTGGAGTTTCTTCGTGTCTTTGATCTCGTAGCCGGGAGCCTCGCCTTTGGCGGTGGCGATCACCAGCTCGCACACGGCGCGGCCGTGGTCGCTGTGGGCCGAGGTGCCGGCCGCGATGGTGCGCAGGAAGCCGCGGGCCACAATCGTGTCGGCGTCGGCGCCGCACACGCCCGTTCTCGGCTCGCCGCCGAAGGGGTTGACCTGGCATGGGCCCATGTTGCAGTGGCGGCAGCACAGGCCGCTGCGCCCGAAGCCGCACTGGGGGAGCTGGGATTCGTAGCGGTCCCAGGTCGTCTCCAGGCCGCAGGTCGCCATGTCCTCGAGCATGGCCAGCGACATCGTGTCGCTCGGTTTCTTCTCGTCTGCCATCAAGCTTCTCCTTGTGGGTGGCCTAGTTGGCTCCGCCCTTGCCTTTCTTGGCCTTTCGTTTGATCTTGCGTTCGATGCGCCGCTGTTTCTTCGAGGTGCCCGGCGCGGCGGGCTCGGGTGCCGCGGGGGCAGGTTCAGGTTCGGCTTGCTGTGGCTCGGGCGCGGGGGCCTCCGCGAAGGGTTCTGCTGCGACCTCGGCTGCGGCCTGCGCTTCCGGCGCGGGCTCGGCCGCGGTCAGTGGCTCGGCCTGGGCGACCTCATCGAACTTCTCGGGGTCCATCGCCTGCACGGCGTTCACGGGGCACACGAGGTAGCAGCCGCCGCAGGTCACGCACTTGTCCTGGAGCACCTTGTGCGGGGTTTTCTTCTCGCCCTGAATGGCCTGGGCGGGGCAGATCATCCAGCACTTGCGGCAGGCGATACACTTGGCGGGGTCCACCCAGTAGCGGATGTGGGTCCTGCGGACGAGTGCCGCGCCGGGCCGCCCGCTGCGGAGGGCCTTCTCCTCGTCGGTGAGGTCCTCGAACTTCTTGTAGATGATGGCGTCTACCGGGCAGGCCTCGGCGCAGGCGGGAATGCCACCGGCCTCGAGCCGCGTGACGCACAGGTCGCACTTCACGGCCTGGGCGCCGGCGAGATTCATCTGGATGCCCAGGAAGGGGCATTTCTTCACACACTTGGCCGCGCCCGCGCAGGCGTCGAGGTTGAGCACCACGATGCCGCTCGCAGCGTCCTTGCTGAGCGCGGCGTTGGGGCAGGCGGGCACGCAGGGGGGCGTCTCGCAGTGGCGGCACTGGTAGGGGGCGGCGAAGGGGCCGACCTCTTTCACCCACACCCGCGGCTCGGGCCGCGGCGTCTCCCGCATGGCGCCCGCGAGGTCCTTCGATCGCGAGTGCGCCACGGCGCATTCGGTCATGCAGCGCTTGCACGCGATGCAGCGCTTCGTGTCCACGATCAGCATCCCAGGCTGGATCATGCGGTCTTCCCTTTCGCGTCCTTTCGCGTCGTTCGCGGGCCGCGTCCTACTTTCTCAGTTGCCGCAGCAACTCGCTGCGGATGGCTCTCACCTCGTCGAACAGCTTGCCGCCCACCGAGTCCACGGGCCGGCCCTCGAGGTCGGCGGTCATCAGGGCGTCATCGAAGCTGATGGCGCCCAGCAGTGGCACGTCCGCGGGCAGGGCGTCGCGCAAAGCCGCCAGGTCCTGCGGCGAGCGCACCTTGTTGGCCACGAGGAACACGCGCTTGATCCCCACATCCCGGGCCATTTGCCGCACGTGGCGCGCCAGGGCCGCGCTGCGGCGGCCGGGCTCCACCACCACGAGCATCGCGTCCATCGCCTCGCACGTGGCGCGGCCCAGGTGCTCGGTGCCGGCCTCCATGTCGAGGATGAGCGTCTCATTCCGTTGAAGGGCCAGGTGGCTGGTGAGGGTGCGCAGGAAGACGTTCTCGGGGCAGGCGCAGCCGGCGCCGCCGCTCTTGTCGGGCGCGCCGAGCACCATCAGGCGCACCCCCCTATGCACGACGCTGTACTTCTCGGGGATATCGGTGACCGTGGGGTTGAGCTTGAAGAGCTTGCCGTAGCCCTTCTTCTTCGTCTCGGTGCGCTCGGCGATCAGGTCGGCCATTTCGGCGATGGGGACGAGTTTCCCCGCGTTCGGCACCCCCAGGGCAGAGGCCAGGCTGGAATCCAGGTCGGCGTCAATGGCGATGACCGACTGGCCGTCCTCGGCAAATAGGCGGGCAAGAACGGCCGCGAGGGTCGTCTTGCCGACGCCGCCTTTGCCGCTGATCGCCAACTTCACACGCTATCCCCCTTGCCCGCCCGGTGCATCGGCCGGGCGGCAGGAAACCCCGGGGCCGCCAGACGCCGTCGGTCGGACCGCTGCGTTCTGCCATCCCGTGTTGCGGGCGCTGGGTTCGCCTCCCCCCACTCCTCGCGCCCGGCCCAGGATCTATAAAGATATAGGATCGGCATCCTCAAGTCAAGCTCGATTGGATGCCATTTCTGTCTGCGCAGCGGCCTGATTTCGCTTGACTCGCGTCCCCGCATCCCCTATCATACCGTACCCCGCGGCAGAGTGGGCCGTGTGGGATTCCAGGCGGTTTTTTGGAGGAGCCGGAGATGTCGCGACCAATCACGCTGTTCACCGGCCAATGGGCGGACCTGCCGCTGGCGAAGCTGGCCGAAATGGCCAAGGGCTGGGGCTACGATGGCCTGGAACTGGCCTGCTGGGGCGATCACTTCGACGTAGACAAGGCCCTCAGCGACGAGAAGTACTGCCAGACCCGCCACGACATCCTCGGCCAGTTCGGCCTCAAGGTCTTCGCCATCTCCACCCATCTCGTCGGCCAGGCCATTTGCGACGTGATTGACGAGCGCCACAAGCGCATCCTGCCGCCCGACGTGTGGGGCGACGGCAACGGCCCCAAGGTCCAGGAGCGCGCCGCCCAGAAGCTCATCGCCACCGCCAAGGCCGCCAAGAAGCTCGGCGTCAAGGTCGTCAACGGCTTCACCGGCTCAAGCATCTGGCCCAAGATTTACGCTTTCCCGCCCACCACGCCCGAGGAGTACGAGGCCGGCTTCGCCGACTTTGCCGCCCGCTTCACCCCCATCCTCAACGAGTTCAAGAAGCTGGGCGTCCGCTTCGCCCTCGAGGTGCACCCGACCGAGATCGCCTTCGACCTCTTCAGCGCGAAGAAGGCCGTTGCCGCTGTCAAGGGTCACCCCGCCTTTGGCTTCAACTTCGACCCCAGCCACCTCGCCTGGCAACTCGTGGACCCCGTGGAGTTCCTGCGCGAGTTCCCCGACCGCATCTTCCACACGCACATGAAGGACGTCTACGTGGACCTGGAGCCTGGCCGCGCCGGCATCCTCGGCTCGCACCTGGGCTTCGGCGACGCCAATCGCCGCTGGGACTTCCGCTCCCTCGGCCACGGCGTCGTCAACTTCCCCGCCATCCTCCGCACCCTCAACGCCATTGGATACGCCGGGCCGCTGAGCGTCGAGTGGGAGGACCCGCACATGGCCCGCGAGCACGGGGCCGCCGAGAGTGTGGCCTTCCTCCGCAAGATTCAGTTCCCAAGCGCCGCCGCGGCCTTCGACAAGGCGTTTGAGAAGTAGAGCGCCCCGCGGGGCCGCACCGCAACCCTTCAGGCCCAGCCGGGCGCCAATGCCTCGGCTGGGCCTTTCGTTTGAGAGGCAGAGAATGCAGCGCCCGCTCGACACCTCTGAGGAAGCCGACCGCATCCAATTCGAGATCTTCGGCCGGATGAGCGTGGACGAGAAGCTGCGGATGATGTTCGCATCCACCGAAGCGATGCGTGCTTCGTTCGAAGCCAACGCCAGGCGGCGTCATCCGGAGTATTCGGCGAATGATGCTCGGCTGGCGCGAATCCGATGCGAACTCGGTGACGAGCTCTTCCGGCAGGTCTACCCCAACGAACCTCTTCGTGACCCATGACCCAACCCGAATTCATTCAGGAGATCGTTCGCCATCTCGACCAGGCCGGCGTGCCCTACATGATAGTCGGCTCTGTCGCCAGCACCGCCTACGGGGATTGGCGAACCACGCTCGACACCGACATCGTGGTGGACGCCCCGTGGGAGCACGTGCGGCGGTTCCTCCGCGGCCTCGGCCCGGACTACTACTTCGACGAGGACGCGGCGCGGACCGCGTGGGAGAGCCGTCGCATGTTCAACATCATCCATTTCGCCAGCGGGAATAAGGCGGACATTATCCGCCGCAAGGACACGCACTATGCCGCTACGGCGTTCGAGAGGCGTGGCCTCGCGAATGCCCTGGGCACCAAGCTGGAGCTGTGCACCCCTGAGGATGTGATACTGTCCAAACTCGACTGGTGCAAGCGAAGCGAGTCTGAGCGACAGTACCGCGATGCCCTCGGCGTGGCAAAGGCACAACGGCAGCGTCTCGACCTGGCCTACCTCGCCTGTTGGGCCGAGGACCTTGGCGTGACTGACTTGCTGAATCGCCTGCTTGGGGACGCAGGTCTGAGGCCACAAGGAGAACCGCCGCACGGCGTCATTCCGAGCGGAGCGTAGCGAAGTCGGGGAGTCCCTCTTGCTCCCGCGCCGAGCAAGGCGAGATGCCTCCGCAAGCTCGGCATGACACAGTGAGGATGGCTGCGTGGCTTTTCTGTGGGGCGTTTTCGCAAGGAGAACGCAATGAAACTTGGCGTGTTGACGGCGGCGTTCGGGAGCATGCCCTTCGAGGACATGCTCGACCGCGTGAAGGCGATGGGCCTGGGGGCCGTAGAACTCCCCGCCAGCGCCTACGGCACATCCCCCCATTGCCCCGTGGACGATCTGCTCAAGAGCGCCTCGCTCCGCAAGCGCTGGCTCGATGCCGTCAAGAGTCGCGGCCTCCTCATCTCCAGCCTCTCCTGTCACGGCAACCCGCTCCACCCCGACCCCGCCTATGCCGCCAACAGCCACGCCGCGCTCCACAAGGGCATCATCCTCGCCGAGAAGCTGGGACTCGACCGTGTGAACGGCTTCTCCGGCTGCCCAGGCGACCAGACGGGCAAGAGCCGCGTGCCCAACTGGGTCACGTGCCCCTGGCCCCCGGACTTCCTCGAGCTCGTCACTTGGCAGTGGGAGAAGAAGGCCATCCCCTACTGGACGAAGATGGCGAAGTTCGCCGCCGACCACGGCGTGAAGATCGGCTTCGAAATGCACCCCGGCTTCCTCGTCTACAACCCCGAGACGCTGCTGCGCGTGCGCGCCGAGTGCGGCAAGGCCCTTGGGGCGAACTTCGACCCGTCCCACCTCTTCTGGCAGGGCATTGACCCCATCGAGGCCGTCCGCGCCCTCGCGGGCTGCATCTGGCACGTCCACGCCAAGGACTGCCGCGTGGAGCCCGCCGTCGCGCGCGTGAATGGCGTGCTCGACACCAAGCATTACGGCGACGAGTTCAACCGTGCCTGGGTTTTCCGCACCTGCGGCTACGGACACGGGGAGAGCTTCTGGCGCGACTTCGTTTCGGCCCTGCGCCTCAGCGGCTACGACCACGTGCTCTCCATCGAGCACGAAGACAGCCTCATGACCACGGACGAAGGCATCGCCAAAGCCGCCGAGTTCCTCAGAGGCATCCTCATCCAGGAGCCGAAGCCCAGATCAATGCACTGGGCATAGACATTGCCGACTTGCGGTTTGCGATTGCCGATTCCAGAGTCGTCCTCGTCGCCGAATCACCTCCCGAAGGTTCCAATACCTTCGGGAGGTTGCTTCGCCTTGCATTCCTGGCGCCGGAGTGTATACTCACCAGGGAAGAAGGCCCCCTGCCAGGAGACCGGTCGTGGGTGCAATCGAGAAGGCGGCCATGGACCAGCTCAAGCTCCTCATCTCCGAGCGGCTTCCCCTCCGCCAGATGGTCCTCTTCGGCTCACGGGCGCGTGGGGACGCTGACCCCGACTCCGACTTCGATGTCCTCGTAGTGATTGATGGCCCTGCCGACAGGTCGGCCAGGGAAACGGTGAGCGATTGCGCCTGGGAGACGGGCCTGGACCACGGTATCGTCATCGCCCCTATCGTGGTCTGCCGCGACGAGTGGGAGAACGGCCCGGAGCGCTACTCCCTGCTGGCCGAAGCCATCCGCGCCGAGGGCGTCCCTGTATGAAACAGGCGGATGTCGAAACACTCGTGAGGTACCGCCTTGACCAGGCACGAACCGCGCTCGCCGACGCGAAGTGCCTCCTCGACGGCAGCGGCAGCCCCCAGAGCATCATCAACCGGTCCTACTACGCCATGTTCTACGCCGTTCTCGCGCTCCTCCAAAGGACGGGCACGGTCCCGTCCAGACACACGGGCGTCATTGGCCTGTTCGACAGCGAGTTCATCCGCACTGGAGTCCTGCCGCGCGACCTGTCACGTCATCTGCACCGAGCCTTCGATGCCCGTCAGGCCGCCGACTACCGCTTTGCGAACCCGATCGAGCCTGCCGAGGCCCGCGACGCGTGGGGGAAGGCCTCCCGGTTTGTCGAGGCGATCGCCGCGCACCTGGGCGCCGGCAAGTAAGAGCAGACCCGTCGGGGGTTTCCTCATCCGCGAGCCGAAGCCGACCGCGATGCATTGGGCGTGAGGCATTTCGGATTTCGGATTGCGGAATCGTCCCGTCGCTGAACGCCTTCTCGCGCCCGAGCATTCTGGCGGTAGTGCGGCATGCCGAGTGAGCAGCCCAAGACCAGGGAACTGTGGCCGCGCTGGCTGCGCCGGACTGTGCTGGTCTCCGTCGTGTTCTTCCTGTGCCTGGTGAGCTTCGCGGCAGGTTACCTGCCCACCTACCTCAGAGACTACTACAGACAGGCGAAGGCGTGGCGGCTCGCAGAAGCCATCCGGGCAGCGCGCACGCCACAGGAGGAACTCAACGCGTTCCATATAGCTAACCAGTGGAAGGGGTGGCCGGGGGATGGAGGCGACCCCTCTTCCACCTCGATGCGTCCTATTGGGTCCATTTCTACGATGGGAACGGGGATGAGATCTCGCCACACAGGGACGGGCGGTACGACCTCGTGCGGGAGGTGGAGGTTGTGTGGAACGATGGGATTTCGGCCAAGAGGCGCCTGCTCAGCAAGGACAACCTGATCGCCCTCATGGGCGAGTGAACAGATCTCAGGACGCGAGGACCCTCCGCGTGCAGGTATGCACGCCCTACGGGCCTTCACTCGATGACTTCGGCGAGGCGCTTGTCGGAGAGGATGAGGTCGTTAACGACGGCGGAAACGTCGGTCTTCTTCTTGCGAGCGATGTGCTGGACGAAGGCCATGGCCTCGTCGTCGAGGTAGACGGGCATCTCGAGTTTGAGGCCGGGGCGGTGGAACTTGCCCCGGACGCCCTTCGAGAAATCGCATTCTTTCCTCATCCGTTCACTGGCCATACTGCAGGGCCTCCTTGGCCGCGGGCCTGCGAGCCGAGATGACACGCACCAAGCCGCGCCGGGGGCCAATCTCCTCAAACGTGTGGGATACGACGAGAAGGCGGCCCACCGACGAGATGCCAAGCGTGATCCACCTGTCCTCAACATCGCTGTGTTCTGCATCATACACAGTCACAGCGCGGGGGGCAAGGAAGACCGTGGCCGCCTCCGGGAGCGACACGCCGTGCTTCTGGCGGTTGACGCGTGCCTATGCGGTGTCCCAATCCAGCCGATAGGTGGGCATTGGTGCGGCCACAGATCACCCCCGCGCATCAGCCCCCGCGGGCGGCTGCGCCTTGATAAGCGCCTCGACAAGCCTCCAAGCGTCAGCTTGTACGGCCCCGATGGGCTGCGAGGCATCAAGTGTCTCGACCCGCTCGCCGGCGGCGCGGGCGTGGGCAATGGCGGCCAGGTAGTTGGCGCGGATGCGCTTGAGGAGGGCCACCTTCTCATACCGCTCGGCGGCACTGCCCTGACGCTGCTTGCGCTCGAGGCCAACGACAGGGTCAATATCCAGGAAGACGGTGAGGTCGGGACGGTAGAAGCCGGCGTTGATGGACTCGACCCAGGCCATGTCGGCGCGCAGGCTCTGGTAGGCGACGGAACTGAGGTAGTGCCGGTCGCTGACGACGACGCGGCCTGCGTAGAGGGCGGGGATGATGATGTTCTGAAGGTGGTCGGCGCGATCGGCGGCAAACAAAAAGGCCATGGTCGTTTCGTCGGCCTCGGGGAAGGCCCCCTGGAGAATCCGGCGGATGAAGGCGCCAACGGGGCGCGTCGTCGGCTCGGCGGTGAGGACGACCTCGCGGCCGTGCGACCTGAGCCATTCGGCGAGCAGGCGCGCCTGGGTGGTCGTGCCCGCGCCGTCTATGCCTTCGAGGACGATGAAGAGGCCGATGGGCATGGCTGTTCTCAGCAAGGCCAGTGGCCGGAAGCAGAAGGGATGATTGGATGGGTGGATGGTTGGATGATTGCCTGACACCCATCCAGTCATCCAGCCATCCATTCACCCCCCACAAGGAACCTGAGCTGGCCGTAAGCGGGACGCTCGCGGCTCCGTCAGAAGCGTCAGATTTCGAGGTCGCCGTGCTTCTTGATATGGGCGACGAGGCCGCCCTCGTCGAGAATCTTGCGCATGACGGGCGGCAGCGGGGTGAAGGGAATGGTGACGCCCTTCGTGAGGTTGCGCACCTGGCCCGCCGCGAGGTCCACCTCCAGCTCGTCGCCCTCGGCGATCTGGTCGGTGTCGCACTGGATCAGCGGGAGGCCGATGTTGATGCCATTGCGGAAGAAGATGCGGGCGAAGCTCTTGGCCAGCACGGCGCCCACGCCGGCCAGCTTGATGATGGTGGGGGCGTGCTCGCGGCTGGAGCCCTGGCCGAAGTTGCTGCCCGCCACCACGAAGTCGCCCCTGGCCACCTTGCCGGCGAAGTCGGCCCGCGCGTCCTCCAGCACGTGCTTGGCCAGCTCGGGGAGGTTGGACCTCAGGTGGAACAACCGCCCCGGGGCGATGTGGTCGGTGCTGATGCCGTCGCCAAACTTCCAGGCCTTGCCACGAATCACTGCCATTGTGCCTCCATTCAAGCGAGAGGATGGCGGGGGAGGAAGCCCTTTTCGTGAAAAGGGCTTCCTGCCCCCCACCCCCTCTTGTCCAGAAGCTTCTGCATTGGGGCGGGGCCAGCCGCCGCCCCAGCGTGAAGTTCCTCGGAGAGGGGTGTGGGGAGCACCGTTCTCTCAAGAAAGGTGCTCCCCACATTCTCCCTCACAGATATCGCCTCGGGTCGGCGATCCTGCCTTCAATCGCCGTCGCCGCGGCCACGGCGGGCGAGGCGAGGTAGATGAGGCCCTTGGGGTTGCCCATGCGGCCTTCGAAGTTGCGGTTCTGGGTGGAGACGCACACCTCGCCGTCGCCGAGGATGCCGTCGTGCACGCCCACGCAGGCGCCGCAGCCGGGCGCGGTCATGGTGCCTCCGGCCTCGACGAGGGCGGCGAACGTGCCGTCGCCAATGCCCTGCTTGAGGATCTGCCGCGAGCCGGGCGTGAGGAGCAGCCGCACGTTGGGGTGCACCCGGCGGCCCTTGAGGATCGAGGCGGCGATGTGGAAGTCGCTCAGCCGGCCGTTGGTGCAGGTGCCGATGAGCACCTGGTCCACCCGCACGTCGGCCAGCTCGCCCACGGTCTTCGTGTTGTCGGGCTGGTGCGGGCACGACAGGGTCGGCTCGAGGCGGCTCACGTCGAAGTCGAGCGTGTTCTCGTAGACGGCATCGGGGTCGGCGGCGAGGGGCCTGAACTTGCCGCCGCGGCCGCGGGCCGCCAGGAACTGGCGGGTCACGTCGTCGGACGGGAAGAGGCCGGCCTTCGCGCCACACTCGACGACAATGTTGGCGATGGTGAGGCGGCTGTCCATTGGCATGGCCGCGACGGCGTCGCCGGTGAACTCGAGGGCCTTGTAGTTGGCCCCCTCGGTGCCGATGGTGCCGATGAGGTGGAGCATGAAGTCCTTGGCGTAGACGCCTTTGGGGAACTTGCCCCGCACCACCACCTTCCAGGCCCGGGGCACTCGGAGCCAGGTCTTGGCGAAGGCGAAGGCCACGGCGATGTCGGTGGAGCCCATGCCGGTGGTGAAGGCGCCGAGCGCGCCGCCGGTGCACGAGTGGGAGTCGGCGCCCACGGCCAGCTCGCCGGGGCTGAGGTAGTTTTCGGTGGCGAGCACGTGGCACACGCCCTCCCCCACGTCGGAGAGGATGGCGCCCGTGCGCTGGGCGAACCGGCGGAGCGTGAGGTGGTCGTTCGACAGCTCGCGTCGCGGGCTGGGCGAGGCGTGGTCAATGAAGAGGATGCAGCGGTCGGGGCGGGCGGGCTTCTCGACGCCCAGCTCAGCCATCTGGCGGACGGTGAGCGGCCCCGTGCCGTCCTGCACGTAGGCCCAGTCCACCCGGGCCACGATGAAGTCGTCGGGCGCCACGTCGTGCCCCGCGTGTTCGCCGAGGATTTTCTCGGTGAGGGTCTTCCCCATCCGGCGGTCTCCTGAAATCGGGTTGAGGCCGCATGCTACCGAAACGGGCGGCGCGCGTCAAGCGCGCCGCCGCTCGCATCGCATCGGTCCTGTCGGTTCTATCGGTCCTGTCTTCTCCGCAGCGTGAGGAGGGTCACCTCGGGGCGGGCCAGGAAGCGGATGGGCACGTAGAGGGTGCCGATGCCGCGGCTGACGATCATCTGGGTGCGGCCCTCGGTGAAATGCCCGGCCACGTAGCGGCGCTCCTCGGGCGGCTTGACGAGGAGCGAGACGTCGAACGGCAGCCGCACCTGGGCGCCGTGGGTGTCGCCGGCCAGCACCAGGTCAATCCCCTCCGCGCTCGCCTTGCGCAGGAAGTCGGGCACGTGGGCGAGCAGGATGCGGAACACGTCGCCCCGGTTGACGGCGTCGCACACGAAGGGCCCGGGCCGGTCGTCGGGCAGGAGGGCGAAGGGGGCGGTGCGTCGGGCCAGGTTGCCCACCCACGAGGCCTCGTCCATCTCGTGCTCGCCGCGGATGCCGTCGTTGGGCCGCACGGTGGCCACGCCGAGGAGGGCGAGGCGCTGGCCGCGCCGCTCGAGGAGCAGGCCGCTGCGCACCAGGCAGTAGAAGGGCGTGCGGTCGGGCAGGGCCATCAGGAAGCCGGGCGAGTCGTGGTTGCCGGCGACGGCGATGAGGCCATAGGGGTATTCGAGCCCGGCGAACAGGCGGCCGAGGCTGTCAAAGACGCGCGCGTCGCGGGTGTTCGCGTGCGCCTTGAAGTCGCCCGTGAACACCAGGAGGTCGGCGGGCGTGGCCTCGAGGAGGCGGCGGAGGCGGCGCTCGACGCGGCCGAAGCCGGCCGTGTGCAGGTCGCTCAGGTGCAGGACGCGGAAGCCGTCGAAGGCGGGCGGCAGGTCGTCGAAGACGAGCGTGCGCGGGACGAGTTCGAGCTGCCCCGCCTCCCAGTAGCCGTAGGCGCCGAAGGCGCCGAGGAGGCCCAACAGGGCGCCGGCGACGCTCCGCAGCACACGTCGGCGCTGGCTCAGGCGGGCCATCCGTGCCCCTTGCCCGTGTGGCGCTCAGACCTCGTAGCCGAACTCCCAGCCCTTGCGCGGCGCCCGCTTGACGAAGCCGTTGGCCTTCTCGCTGTTGGTGAACCGGCCCTTGGCCATGTCGTAGACGAGCTTCTCGCCCGGGCAGCGCTGCGCGACGACGCCCAGGAGCACGATCTCGGTGAGGCGCGCCGAGTAGCCGAAGTTCGAGCACGGGGCGGGCGCGCTCGGGTCCTTGATCGCGCGCAGCCAGTCGGCCGAGTGCCCGGGCACGCGCGGGATCATCGGCTCGGGCTTCTTGTGCTCCTTCTGGAACGTCTCGGGGATCAGGCGGGTGCCGCCGCAGTGGCTGCCCGACTCCATCATGCCCTTGGTGCCGTAGTAGTAGGTGCCTTCGGCGAGCTGGCGGCGGTCGGGCTCGAGGCATTCGGGCCGGGGCGGCAGGTGTTTGCCGCCGCCGTTCCACCAGGTCATCTCGACGGGCGGCAGCTTGCCGCGCGCGGGGAAGCGGTAGACGATGCGTGCGTGGCCGCTGAAGCCCTCGGCGTTGGTGGCGCCCTCTTCGGCCACCACCTCGATGGTCTCGGCCTCGCCCAGCTTCAGCGCCCACACGGCCCCGTCAATCGTGTGGCACGCCATGTCGCCCAGCGACGCCGTGCCGAAGTCCAGCCACCCGCGCCAACTGAAGGGGTGGAGGCCGTCGTGGTAGTCGCGGAAGGGGGCGGGGCCGATCCAGCTCTGCCAGTCCAGCCCCTCGGGTACGGGCTTGGACTCGGGCCGCTTGCTGGCGCCGAAGCTGCGGTTGGAGACGCAATGGAGCTTGGTCACGTCGCCCAGCACGCCCGACCAGATGTATTCGCAGATGAGGCGAATGGTGTCGCTGGAGTGGCCCTGGTTGCCCATTTGGGTGGCGAGTTTCTTCTTCGCGGCCACCTCGCGCAGCTTGCGGGCCTCCCAGAGGCTGTGCGTGAGCGGCTTCTCGCAGTAGACGCCGGCGCCGGCCTCCAGCGCGCGGATGCTGGCGGGGAAGTGGTTGTGGTCGGGCGTGGCCACCCACACGGCCTCGAGGCCCTTCACCTCGTCGAAGAGCTTGCGGTAGTCGGTGTAGACCTTCAGGTCGGGGTTCTGCTTCTTGGCCTCGTCGAGGCCCTTGCCCGCGCGTTTGGCATCCACGTCGCACACGGCCACCAGGTTCTCGCCGCGCGCCGTGCCCATGCCGGCGCCGCCCTGCCCGCCCGCGCCGATGACGGCCATCTTGACCTTCTCGCGCTTGCTCTCGGCGGAGATCACATAGGGCGCACCGAACGCGCCCGCCGTGAGCACGACGGACGACTTGAGAAACCCGCGGCGACTCGTCTGTCCTGACATCGCTCGACTCCAGGCCACACAAGAGGGAGGGAATACCCCTACGTCGCGCGCGGCCGGACCGGCCGCATGCTCGAAAGCTATTCTACGCCGCGAGGCGCGGGCATGCAAGCCGCGCGCGGCCTGCGGGGTGCGGGCAGGGATCGCGGATGGCAGCAGGAGCTCCGAATGAGCGAAATGGGACAGCCCGGGGCAACGCCCTGATCTTTGCCCACATCGCGCGGGGGCTGGGGTTCAGCCCCCGAAGGGGGCGTTTGAATCGTAGCCCAGGGCGACCGAAGGGAGCCCTGGGGAGAGGCAGCCCCACAAGGGAGCCCCTGAAGAGGGGCGATTCAAGGGGCGTGAAACGCCCCCTTCGGGAGCTTGGATGGGCGGGGACGCCCGGTCCCAGGGCTCCCTTCGGTCGCCCTGGGCTACGGCCCGGTCGCCCGCGTTCGCGGGGTACTGGCGCGCATCAGGGCGTTGCCTGGGCCATCTGCAATTCCGCCCCACTCCGCCCCCACGCGGAGCGTAATGCGAACCCGTGGCCTTCGCCAGAGGCACAGACTGGGCATGAAACCGGCCCGCGACCCGCCCCTCCCGAACGCTCCAATACGTTCGGGAGGGTGAGACCCCCAGCGCCCGCCGCCACACGGCACCACAGGGTCCTCATTCCTGCCCTCTCCTCCCAGGAGGTCCGGTCACTGCCTGGGCAACCGCACGCGCGCGGTGCGGCGCGGACGCTTGCGATAGGTTTCGGCCTCGGGCGCGCCCAGGCGGCGCAGCGCCGCCTCGGTGCGCACCGCGCCGGGCGTGGTGCCCGCGAGCACGCGGAAGGCGCGCCGCATGGCCGCGTAGCTGCCGAAGCCGCTTTCGCGGGCCACCACGGGCAGCGGCAGCAGCCCCTCCTCCAGGCACAGGCGCGCGTGCGCCAGGCGGGCCCGCGCGATCTCCTGCGCCACCGTGCGCCCGCGGGCCGCGCGAAAGCGCGACTCGAGCGTTCGAAGGCTCACGCCCATCGCGTGCGCCACGTCGCGCGGCCCCAGCCGGTCGCAGGTCCGCCCTGCGGCGTCGAGGGCCTCGCGCGAGAACCGCTCGGTCCGCCGGCGGTCTATGTAGCCCACGGCCTTCGCCACCAGCGGGTCGCCCACGTGCGCCCGATCGGTCGAGAGCCGCGGCACCAGGACGGGCGGGATGAGGGTGTTCGCGCGCCGCGGCGACGCCTCGCCGCGCATCAGGCGGTCGAGCGCCTGCGCGGCCCGCCAGCCCAGTTCCTCATAGTCGTAGTGAATCGCGCTCAGCGCGGGCGGCAGTTCGCACAACACGGGGTCATCGTCGGCAGCCACGATTGCCAGGTCGTCCGGCACCCGGAGGCTCAGGCGCGCGGCGGCGTCGGCCGCGGCCCGCGCCAGCCCCACGCGTGCCGCGAGCAGCCCCGCCGGCCGCGGCAGCCCGCCCAGCCAGGCCGCCATCTGCTTGAGCGCCGCGGCCCGGCGGCCGACCTGCTTGCCGTAGTTGGGCGGCACGAGCATCCGGTGCGCCTTGTGCCCTCGCCGCGCCAGCTCCTTGTGGAACTCGGCCCACTCGAGCCGCGACTCCACCTGTTTGGCCACTCCCAGGTAGGCGAAGGCCCGGCACCCCGCATCGGCGAGGTGGCCGGCGGCCATGCGCCCGCCGCCGGCGCGGTTCTCCGCCGCGCGCGGCGCCGGCTGGTCCCGGTTGCCGCGGGACACCATCACCACGGGACACTTCAGGCTTTCCAGCGCAGGCCCTCGCCCCCAATAGCCTGTCGCGATGGCGCCGTGGAAAGCCTCAGGGGCGGCGAGATGCCCGTGCGGCTCCAGCGAGACCTGCCAGTCGCAGTGCGCCTGCGCATAGCGTGCGATGCCGCGCACGATCTCGCGCCGGCGCAGGTCCAGCGCGTCCGGGTCGAAGAGCACGGCGATTCGGCGTGGGTCCGCCATCCCTGTCCTCTCCCACTTACCTCACCCGTCCCACTGGTCCCACCTGTCCCACAGCCCCGCTGGTCCCCGTGGGACTCGTGGGACCTGTGAGACTCGAGGGACATGTGAAGAAGCGCCCTCACATCAATCCCCCCCTTGCCTCGCGTCGGGCGCGGTACATCCGCTCGGTCACCCCGCCTTCGCGCGCGAAGCGCTCGGCCAGCCCTCGGAGCTGCTGTCGCACCAGGTACTGCGCCTGGTTGGCCAGACACAGCATCGTGTTGGCCGAAACCTCCGGCGTGCCGCGCTCCACCCGCGCCCGATACGTCTCGCACGACCTGTCGGGCACACGGGCCAGCGCGCGCACGGCGTGCGCCTCGGGGCACTCCTTCTCCCAGACGCGCAGCCCCCGCTGACGCAGGAAGTCCCCGTAGTCCTCGATCAACTCTCCCAGGCTCCCCAGCGCCACGCCCGTCAGCTTCAGCTCCGTCTTGCGGGATGTCGCCGAGTCGGTGCTCCCCTCGGCGAGATTCTGTTTCGCGCTGCGCGCCGCGTGCACCATCTGCTCGCGCATCCGCGACGACGCAGGGAAGAACCGCTCGCAGAATGCCGCCGTCCCGTCGTACACGATCGTCGTCACCTGGAACGACTTCAGCTTGCGATAGCCGCCATGCGGGCCGATGATCAGCTCCCCATGTCTCAGGCGCTTTCCCGCCATGGCCTCCTCCTGTGTCCTCGTGCGCTTCTGCCTTCTACTCCCGCTGGTCCCGCATCATAGCGGCCCCATCGCCCCCGCGCAACCCGCCTCCTCACGCGAGACGCCACAAGTGCCCACCGATGCCCCCACTCCCTCGTTCCGCACAGTTCCCACGTGTCCCATGTGTCCCACCTGTCACAGCCGGCCCACACCACGCCGCTTGGCCTGGCCGAGTAAGGGCGAGAGAACTGAGCCCTTGACCCCAAGGCTACATGAAGATCCAGAATTGAGTAAGGTGGCCCCCAAACTGACCCCAAACTGAAAGTCATGTGCAGCCCTATGAGATAGGCTTCGCCGTCCTCGATGCGGGCATAGCTGTCGC